>Ga0268287_100080_pt1 | contig 92172 bp, 83 predicted proteins | sample MetcocultureR3M_FD_191348 | JGI IMG/M metagenome (GOLD analysis project Ga0268287, IMG submission 191348) | Soil microbial communities from Anza Borrego Desert, Southern California, United States - Methanotrophic co-culture R3-M | ecosystem: Environmental > Terrestrial > Soil > Desert | place... | reverse complement strand
CTAGGGTCCGGACTCAATTGATCCACCAAGTGATCGCAGCGGCCAGAAGAATTGCAGACAGGAAGATGTCTGCTCGCTTGTCGTATCTAGTTGCAATCCGGCGGAAGTCCTTGAGGCGGCAGAACATCCGTTCGATGACGTTTCGGCCTTTGTAGGCGATCTTATCGTAGCGATGCGGGTGTTTGCGGGTCGGATTTGGCGGGATCACGGCCTTGATGCGGCGTGCGGCCAGCTCGTCGCGCAAGCTCCTGGCGTCGTAGGCTCGATCGGCCAGCAAACGGCGCGGGTTACGGACCATGCCGATCAAACCGCGTGCACCGACCAGGTCGTGGGTGTTGCCAGGAGTGATCAGGAAGGCAAGCGGACGGCCGATATCGTCGGTCAGCGCGTGGATTTTGGTGGTCTGCCCGCCGCGCGAGCGGCCGATCGCATTGTTGAAGGCCCCCCTTTTGCGCCGGCCGCGGAGCGATGGGCATTTATGTAGCTGGAATCCACGGACATCGATCCGTACATGCCCGTCGATCCGGTCAGGGCGTAAAAAATATCCGTCCAAATCCCCTGTCGGCTCCAGCGGTTGAAGCGGTTGTAGACAGTCGTGTAGGGGCCGTAGACTTCTGGGCAATCGCGCCAGCGCGAACCCGATTTCAGCATGTGCATAATGCCGCTGATCACACGTCGATCATCAACCCGATGCGCTCCCTTGCGCCCTCGTGGCAACAACGGCTCAATCCGCCGCCATTCCGCATCGCTGAGCCAGTAGACCTGCTTTGCCATTCAAGCCTCCCTTCCACTGAGAAGCTTGAATCACAGCCGAATTCCGGATGGAATCCCTATTGAGTACAGACCCTAGATCAGCTTGATGGCGATGACGAAGCCGAGCACCAGCACGATGGCGCCCAGCGCAACCCACAATCCGAGATGCCGTTCGATCCTGACCCGGATCCAGTCGCCATAGCGGTTGAGCAGGATCGCGACCACGAAGAAGCGTCCGCCGCGCGCGACGATCGAGCACAGGATGAACAGGATGATGTTGTAGCCGGCGAAGCCCGAGGTGATGGTGACGAGCTTGTACGGGATCGGCGTCAGCCCCTTGAGCAGGATGATCACCGCGCCCCATTCCGCATAGGAGGCGCGGAAGGCGTCGACCTTGTCGGCGAGGCCGTAGACCTGGATCAGCCATTGGCCGACCGAGTCGAACAGCAGCGCGCCGATGGCATAGCCGACGATGCCGCCGAGCACCGAGGTGACGGTGCAGACCGCGGCATAGAGCCAGGCGCGCTGCGGACGCGCCAGGGACATCGGAATGAGCATCACATCCGGCGGGACCGGAAAGAAGGAGCTTTCGGCAAAGGACACGATGCCCATGATCCAGAGCGCGTAGGGCTTGTGGGCGGCGTCGATACACCAGTCGTAGATACGTTTCAGCATGGCGCCGCGATGAAGCACCATGGGACGGATTTGTCCATGCCAGGATTGAGGCGAATGATGAGGATTCTAGTGGCGCTTGCGCGCGCCGCGGCCCTCGAGCGCGACAATTGGCCGCCTGGCAGCAACACGTGGTGACGCGACTTTGGGCAGCTTCATCGGTGATTTCGGCAGCTTCTCGGCAATGCCGAGCAGGTCTTCGCGCCGGGTCATCTCGCGCCAGACGTCCTCGGGACGTACCCCGGCCGAGGCCCACAGCACCGTGAGATTGTAGAGCAAGTCGGCGCTCTCCCGGATCACGGCCTCGCTGTCGCCATTGACCGCGTCGATGACGACTTCGATGGCCTCTTCGGCCAGCTTCTTCGCCATTTTGGACGGCCCGCGCTGAAACAGCCGCGCCGTGCGCGACGTTGCCGGATCAAGGTCTCTGGCCGCGAGCACAGCCAGATATAGCCGCTCAAGCGAATCACTCATGGTGCTCAAAACTACTCTAAACAAATGGCGTGCGTGTTAACGCACGACAAGAAAAGCGGAAAACGGGCCGGCGCGGCAAGCGCGACGGCCTCTTGTTCGGGGCAGGTCCCCGTCGCCCGCCGCTCAGTAGCAGGTCGAAATGTAGCCTTGGCCGCCCCGCGCAGACTGGTAGGGGCCGCCGCAACGATGGAACGGGCGCGGGCCAATATAGGAGTCGCCGCCGTAGTAGACGGGACCGTCGGCGTAGTAGACCGGGCCGCCATAATAGGGAGCATCGTAGGCGTAGGCGTTCCGAGTGGCGGCGATCGCAAGGCCGGTGCCGACGGCGCCGGCAATGGCCGCGCCAGCAAGAGCAGCGCCACCCCCGCCATGCCAATGGCGACCGCCCGCAAACGACGCGGTGGGGGCGACGGTGCTCAGCGCCAGCACGGCAGCGGTTGCGAGAATGGCCTTGCGGCCGGCAAGCTTCGAAAATCTGTCGAACATGTTCCGGACCCTCCTTGGGGCTGAATGGGTGCCTCTAGACAGGCTCATGTCTTTCAAACCCGCACCACCCAAATTGGGTTCCCCGACCCCAACAGAAGCTGAACGGGGTTGCGTAACGATGCCGCAACGCCGCTCATCCGCCGTTCATGTTGGCGCGCGCACGGTCTTCGCCGGCCGGCGCTGCAAGCGTCACGAAATCACAACAATGCGGGACCGGCGCAACTGATGTCAGGACTCAAGACCGCCCTTCACGGCCTCCTCGCTCTTTCGATCTCGCTTGCAACACTGATTGCAAGCGATCTCAGCGCGGCCGAGGCCACCGCGCCCTCCGTTGCGATCCACTTCACCTTCGACCGGGCGCCGGACGCGAGCATGGCGCCGTTCTTCCTGGCGGCGAAGGACGGCAGGTTCGGCGCCGAGCGCCTCAACGTGTCCTTCAACAGCGCAAGCGGATCGCAGGAAGCGCTCGCGCGCGTTGCCAAGGGCGACAGCGAGCTTGCGCTCGTCGACATCAATGAGCTGATCCGCTTTCGAGACAAGCAAGACGCAGCGCCGGTCAAGGCGGTGTTCGCGCTGTTCAACCGCACGCCTTACGCGATCATCGCGCGCAGGAGCCGCGGCATCCAAGTGCTGCCCGATCTCGACGGCAAGACCGTGGGCGTTGCCGATGGGGATCTGTCAATGCGGCTATGGCCGGCGCTGGCGCAACAGAACGGCATCAAGGCATCGCGCGTCAAATTCCACAAGATCAGTGCGGCGGTGCGCGAGCCGATCCTGTCCGCGGGACAGGTCGATGCTGTCGCCGGCTTGAGTTATCTCTCGGCGGTGAACCTGCGCGATCGCGGCGTCCCCGGAGCCGATCTCGTCGTGCTGCGCTTTGCGGACTATGGCTGCGAGGCCTATGGCTTTGCCGTGGCGGTCAATCCCGTTTTCGCCGCAGCAAAGCCGGCCGCCGTGAAGGGCTTCGTCCGTGCCTTGATGGCTGGCGTCAGCGCCACCGTCAGGGAGCCGGAACGTGCGGCGGAGGAGGCGGCGAGCCGCATCGACGGCGGCGACCGCAACCTCGAGCTGGAGCGCCTGCGCGCGGTCCTCGTCGACAACATCCTGACCGAGGAAGTCAGACGCAACGGCCTCGGCGGCGTCGAGCCGGCGCGCCTGGAGCGCTCGATCGATCAGATCGCGCAGGACTTCAAGTTCCGCAAGCGACCTGCGGCGGGTGATATCTTCGACGATCAATTCCTGCCGCCGGCGGCGGAGCGGACGATCAACTGAGTAAAACGGAAGCTTGCGCTGTATCTCGGGGCGTTCCCTGCTTAGAATGTGGGCCCCGTCGTCGCCGAGTCCCTCGCCCGAATGTCCATCCTCCGTCTCTACACCCGCGTTCTCGAGCTGCTCGGCAAGGAGGCGCGGCTCGGCTGGCTGCTCGCGGTCGCCAATCTCCTGCTGGCGGCTTCCCAATTCGCCGAGCCGGTGCTGTTCGGCCGGATCGTTGACGTGCTCTCGGGCAAGACCGTGGCAGGCTCCAATTCGGCCTGGCCCTTCCTGGCCGCCTGGGTGGCGTTCGGACTCTTCACCATCGCCTGCAGCGCGCTCGTTGCCTGGCAAGCCGACCGGCTCTCGCACCGCCAGCGCCAGGCCGTGCTGACTGATTATTTCGAGCACATCCTGCAACTGCCCCTGACCTTCCATTCCGGCACCCATTCCGGACGGCTGATGAAGGTCATGCTCAATGGCACGGATGCGCTGTGGCGGCTCTGGCTCGGGTTCTTCCGCGAGCACTTTGCCGCAATCCTCTCGGTCGTGGTCCTGCTGCCGCTGTCGCTCTACCTGAACTGGCGGCTCGCGATTCTGCTGTTCGTGCTCTGCATCGTCTTCACTGCGCTCACCACTTTCGTGGTGCGCAAGACCTTCGGCATGCAGATGGAGGTCGAGGAACGCTACAGCGAACTCTCCGCGCGCGCCTCGGACGCACTCGGCAACGTCGCGCTGGTGCAGAGTTTCGTGCGCGTCGAGTCCGAGGTGAAGGGGCTGCGTTCCGTCGCCGACGAGCTGCTGGCCGCGCAGATGCCGGTGCTGTCGTGGTGGGCGCTGGTCACGGTGATCACGCGCGCCTCCACCACCATCACGGTGCTCGCGATCTTCACGTTCGGCATCGCGCTGCACGACCGGGGACTGACATCGGTCGGCGAGATCGTGATGTTCGTGAGCTTCGCGACGATGCTGATCCAGAAGCTCGAGCAGGTCGTCAGCTTCATCAACAGCGTGTTCATGGAAGCTCCGCGCCTGCGCGAGTTCTTCAATGTGCTCGACGCGGTGCCCGCGGTGCACGACCGGCCGGATGCAATCGACGCCGGCAGGCTGTCGGGCCTCGTCGAGTTCAACGACGTCACGTTCTCCTACGACGGCAAGCGGCCGGCGATCGAGGACCTCACTTTCACCGCGCTGCCCGGCCAGACCATTGCGCTGGTCGGTCCGACCGGCGCCGGCAAGTCGACCGCCATTGCGCTGTTGCATCGCGCCTTCGACCCTCAGTCCGGCGTCATCAAGGTCGACGGCATGGATGTGCGCGGCGTCACGCTGACCTCGCTGCGGCGAAACATCGGCGTCGTGTTCCAGGAAGCGCTGCTGTTCAACCGCTCGATCGCGGAGAATCTGCGCGTCGGCAAGCCGGACGCGACCGAGGCCGAGATGCGCAAGGCGGCGGAGCGCGCCCAGGCGCTCGAATTCATCGAGCGCAGCGGCGGCTTCGAGACCAATGCCGGCGAGCGCGGCCGTATGCTTTCCGGTGGCGAGCGCCAGCGCCTGTCCATCGCCCGGGCGCTGCTGAAGGATCCGCCGATCCTGATCCTGGATGAAGCCACCAGCGCGCTCGACGCCGTCACCGAAACCAAGGTGAATGCCGCTCTCGACGAAGTGATGAAGGGCCGCACCACCTTCGTGATCGCCCACCGTCTTTCGACCATCCGCAATGCCACCCGCATTCTGGTGTTCGAGAACGGACGCGTGATCGAAAATGGAACTTTCGATGAACTCGTGGCCAAAGGCGGCCATTTCGCCGCGCTCGCCAGGGCCCAGTTCATGGTGCAGGAGAGCACACGGGCCGGCGTGACGGCGGCCGAGACTGCTGCGACGGCTTCCGAATCACCCTAGCAAGCCCACACAGCATCGTCGAAATTCGGCCTATTTCATCGCGGAATACCGCACCAATCCCCCTATTCTCGACGCATCAGGCGGTATAGGTTTGCGACGCCGCAAGCGGCGGCGCTGGATCTCAAAACCGAACATCAGATCACGAGACCCGACCCCCCGGGCGGATCTCCAAGGACCGGAAATCGGATAGTGCACGCCCTTCGCCCGCTGCTTCGCAGATCGCTGTTCAACCTGTTCGCCGCGGGCATCGCATGTACCGCATTGCTCGCGCCGCGCGCGGCAAGTGCCGAAGCGCTGCTGCTGATCGAGGCAGACAGCGGCAAGGTGCTGCAGGCGGACAACGCGACCATTCCCTGGTACCCCGCTTCCGTCACCAAGATCATGACCGCCTACGTGACCTTGAGGGCGGTCAAGGACGGCAGGCTCACGCTGGACTCGCTGCTCACGGTGTCGCCGGTTGCAGCCTCGCAATCGCCCTCGAAGATGGGCTTCCCCCCGGGAACGCAGGTCACGGTCGACAACGCGCTGAAGATGATGATGGTCAAGTCTGCGAACGACATGGCCGTGGTCCTCGCCGAAGGCGTCGGCGGCTCGGTCGACGGCTTCTCCGCGATCATGAACGACACCGCCCGGAAGCTCGGCATGACGCAGACGAGCTACGTCAATCCGAACGGCCTGCCCGCCGACGGCCAGATCACGTCGGCGCGCGATCTCGGCATTCTGGCGCGCGCGTTCCTGCGGGATCTTCCGGAATACGAATACTTCGTGCACATCCCGGCAATCCGCTTCGGCAAGCGCGTCACCGGCAATTTCAACAAGCTGATCGGCCGCTATCCCGGCGCCGACGGTTTCAAGACCGGGTTCATCTGCGCCTCCGGATATAATCTCGTGGCATCAGCGACGCGCAACGGGCGCCGGCTGATCGCGGTGGTGCTCGGCGCCAGTTCCGGCACCGCGCGCGCCGTGAAGGCTGCGCAGCTGCTGGAGCGCGGCTTCACTCAGGACAATCTCACCTGGCTGAGGCCCTCGCTCGGCACCGTCGACAATCTCGTGCCCGTCGACGCCACGCCACCGAACCTGCGCGACGAGATGTGCGGTCCGCACCGCAAGCGGCCGGCCAGCGACGACGACGGTGCACTGATTGCCGCCAATGGCGGAGCGCCCGGATCGGCCTCGGCCACCGGTGGCGAGGCCCAGGTCACGTTCTTCACGGCAGGTCTGCAGCCGCCGCTGATGAGAGCCTCCGAGCTGATGGCCTCGGCCCCGACGCCAACCGAGCCCGTGCTGGTCTATACGGGCCCGACCCGCACCGGCACGGCGCTGATCGCCGCAGTCGCGGCCGACGCCGACAAGCAGGCAGCTGCGAAACCACGCGGCAAGAAGTCGCGCGTCGCCAACAAGCCCAAGGATGGAGGCAAGGACGCCGGCAAGGACACCAAGACGGCGGCGACGAAGCCGGATACCAAGCTCAAGCCCGAAGCCAAGTCCGAAGCGAAGAGCGGCGCCAAGGGTGACACCAAGGGTGACACCAAGGCCGCAGCCAAGCCGGCAGCGCCCAAGCATGCCGCAACCAAGCAGGATGCGGCGGCGAAGCCCGCCGAGAAGCCTGCGGCAAGCGATCAGGCGGCGAAGCCTGCCAAGCCCAAGGCCGCGACGAAGCCCGCCGCTGCCGCCAAGCCGGCCAACAACAGTTAACGCCGCCCAGAGATAAAAACCGCGGGCTGCCTCGCACCCGCGCAGCCACGGTTTGTGACGATTCCAGTAGCGACGCCCCGACCTTTGCCCTAAGCCACAACGGCTTGCCACCCGTTCCGGCAGGCTGGATACTGGCGGCAATGAGGCAAGCCCGAGACACAACGGGCTCTGGTCAATGAGGGGAGTCTTCCATGGAGCGCATCTGGCTCAAACAATATCCGCCCGGCGTGCCTGCCGATATCGAGCCGACCCAATATGCATCGCTGGTCGACCTGCTGGAGGAGAGCTTCACCAAGTTCGCCGACCGCAAGGCATTCATCTGCATGGACAAGTCGATCAGCTATCGCGACCTCGACCAGATGTCGGTTGCGCTCGCTGCCTACCTGCAGGGCCGTGGACTCCAGCGCGGCGCCCGCGTCGCGATCATGATGCCGAACGTCCTGCAATACCCGGTCGCGACCGCTGCCGTGCTGCGTGCCGGATATGCTGTCGTGAACGTCAACCCGCTTTACACCCCGCGCGAGCTCGAGCACCAGCTCAAGGATTCGGGCGCCGAAGCCATTATCGTGCTGGAGAACTTCGCGCACACGGTCGAGCAGGTGATCGCGAAGACGCAGGTCAAGCACGTCATCGTCGCCAGCATGGGCGACCTGCTGGGCTTCAAGGGCGTGATCGTCAACCTCGTGGTCCGCCGCATCAAGAAGATGGTACCGGCTTGGTCGCTGCCTGGCTCCGTGTCCTTCAATGACGCGGTCTCGGCCGGCCGCGGCATGACCTTCAACAAGCCGAAGCTGTCGCCGGGCGACGTCGCCTTCCTGCAATATACCGGCGGCACCACCGGCCTCTCCAAGGGCGCCACCCTGCTCCACCGCAACATCGTCGCCAACGTCTTGCAGAACGACGCCTGGCTCCAGCCGGCGCTCGCCGCGCCGCCGCATATCGATCAGCTCATGGTCGTGTGCGCGCTGCCGCTCTATCACATCTTCGCGCTCACGGCCTGCTACCTGCTCGCGGTACGCGCCGGCGGCTGCAATCTCCTGATCCCCAACCCGCGCGACATTCCCGGATTCATCAAGGAGCTGGCGAAATACCAGGTCAACAGCTTCCCGGCCGTGAACACGCTCTACAATGGGTTGATGCAGCACCCCGATTTCAAGAAGCTCGATTTCACCAAGCTCAAGATCTCCAATGGCGGCGGCATGGCGGTGCAGCGCCCCGTCGCTGACCAGTGGAAGGCGATCACCGGTTGCTTCATCGCCGAAGGCTACGGCCTGTCGGAGACCTCGCCGACCCTGACCTGCAATCCCGCGACCGCGACCGAGTTTTCGGGATCGATCGGCATTCCCGTGCCCTCGACCTGGATCTCGATCCGCGACGATGATGGCAACGAAGTCCCGCTCGGTCAGCCCGGCGAGATCTGCGCCAAGGGTCCGCAGGTGATGTCGGGCTACTGGAACAGGCCCGACGAGACCGCCAAGGTCATGACGGCGGACGGCTATTTCCGCACCGGCGACATCGGCATCATGGACGAGCGGGGCTACACCAAGATCGTGGACCGCAAGAAGGACATGATCCTGGTCTCCGGCTTCAACGTCTATCCGAACGAGATCGAGGAAGTGATCGCGAGCCATCCGGGCGTGCTCGAATGCGCCGTCATCGGCATCCCAGATTCCAAGTCGGGTGAGGCGGTGAAGGCCTTCGTGGTGAAGAAGGACCCGAACCTCACTGCCGAGGCGGTGATCAAGTTCTGTCACGAGCAGCTCACCGGCTACAAGGTGCCCAAGCACATCGAATTCCGCAACGACCTGCCGAAAACCAACGTCGGCAAGATCCTGCGCCGGCAGCTCCGCGACGAGAAGAAGGCGGAGGCGGCGTAAGGCTGCCCTCCGGTCCATGACCGACCCGGACGACGTTGGCCCGGCCGGCATTCTCGCGTTCTGGCGCGAGGCCGGCCGCGAGCGTTGGTACGCGCGCGATGAGGCTTTCGACGCGGAAATCAGGCGCCGCTTTCTCGCGCTCTGGCACAAGGCGGCCGCCGGGGAACTGGCGGCCTGGGAGGCGAGCGACGATGGGGCGCTGGCACTCGTCATTCTGCTCGATCAGTTTCCGCGCAACATGTTCCGCGGCACGCCCCAAGCCTTTGCCAGCGATGCGCTGGCGCGCGACGTTGCCCGTCGCGCCATCGAACGGGGCGCCGATCGCAGGATCGAGCCGGCCCTGCTCGAATTCCTCTACATGCCTTTCATGCATTCCGAGCACCTGGCGGACCAGGAGCACTGCGTTGCGCTGTTCGAACGCGCCGGCGACGCCGAGAGCCTGAAATACGCCCGGGACCACGCGGATATCATCCGCCGCTTCGGCCGCTTTCCCCACCGCAACAGCATTCTTGGCCGCGAGACTTCGCCGGACGAACAGGCTTTCCTGGACGGAGGCGGCTTTGCGGGCTGACCTGACCGTGAACGCCGGGGCGCCCCTTGCTGCTTCCGCGGCAGGCAATATTGTGCAGGCCCGCTTCAAGGTCTAAAACGCGGGACCGATTTCCAGGGAGAGTGACGATGGCGATCCAGATTGGCGACAAGCTGCCCGAGGCGAAATTCCGCGTGATGACGGCGGAAGGTCCCCAGGTGAAGACCACCGACGATATCTTCAAGGGCAAGAAGGTGGCGCTGTTCGCGGTGCCCGGCGCCTACACCGGCACCTGCCACAAGATGCATCTGCCGAGCATCTTCCTCAACGCCTATGCGATGAAGGACAAGGGCATCGACACCATCGCCATCGTCTCCGTCAACGACGCTTTCGTCATGAACGCCTGGAAGCGCGACACCGACCAGCGCGACGAGGCCGTCTTCCTCGCCGACGGCAATGCCGACTTCACCAAGGCGATCGGCATGGAGCTCGACGCCTCCGCCAACGGCCTCGGTATCCGCTCCAAGCGCTATTCGATGCTGGTCGAGGACGGCGTGGTCAAGAAGCTGAACCTCGAGGCGATGCCCGGCAAGGTCGAGGTCTCCGGCGGGGATACGCTGCTGGGGCAGCTGTAAGACTCTGGTCATTCCGGGGCGCGCGCAGGGCGAGCCCCGGAATGACACCTACTCCGTCACCCGCTGCTGCAACCGCGCCATGGCTATGCCGTCGCGGGCGAGCTGGTCGGCCCGCTCGTTCTCGGGGTGGCCGGCATGGCCCTTGACCCAGTGCCAGCGGACCTCGTGCTGCTTCAGCGCGGCATCCAGGCGCTGCCACAGCTCGACATTCTTCACCGGCTTCTTGTCGGCGGTGCGCCAGCCGTTGCGCTTCCAGCCGAAGATCCAGCCCGTGATGCCTTGTCGAACATACTGGCTGTCGGTGTAGAGATCGACCGTGCACGGTTTCTTCAGCGCTTCGAGCGCGGAGATCGCCGCCATCAGTTCCATCTGGTTGTTGGTGGTATGCCGCTCGCCGCCGTTCAGCTCCTTTTCCTTGTCGCCGAACTTCAGGATCGCGCCCCAGCCGCCCGGGCCGGGATTTCCCGAGCAGGCGCCATCGGTATAGATCGTGACATTGGGACGCTCGCTCACGCCACCAGCCCCGATGGCATCAGCCCATAGTCGCGCGCGCTCGCCACGCTCTGGTGGAAGCGCAATTTGCGGACATATTCCAGAGGATCCTTTGGCTTGACCAGCGCGCCCGGCGGCACGTTGAGCCAGTCGACCAGCCGCGTCAGCAGGAAACGGATCGCGGCGCCGCGCGCCAGCAGCGGCAGCGCCGCCTCTTCCGCCGAGGTGAGCTTTCGCACGCGGCCATAGGCGTTGAGGAAGGCGCGTGCCTTGGTGACGTTGAAGGAATGATCCGGCTCGAAGCACCAGGCGTTGAGGCAGATGGCGACGTCATAAGCCAGCATGTCGTTGCAGGCGAAGGTGAAGTCGATGATCCCCGAGAGCTTGTCGCCGAGAAAGAAGACATTGTCGTTGAAGAGATCGGCGTGGATGACGCCTTCGGGCAGATCGGTGGGCCAGATCCCGCTCGAGAGATGATCGAGCTCGGCGGCAAGAAAGTCGCGCAGGCCCGGCTGCACCTCGTCGGCGCGGTTCGAAGCCGCATCGAACAGCGGCCGCCAGCCGGAAACCGAGAGCGCATTGGCGCGCCGGATTGCAAAACTGGCGCCGGCCAGATGCATCCTTGCCAGACCCTCGCCGACGCCGGCGCAATGCGCCGCATTCGGCTTGCGCGGCCAGACGCCTTCGAGAAAGGTGATGATCGCGGCGGGCCGGCCTGCGAGCTCGCGCAGCGCCTCGCCGTCGCGTCCCTTCACGGGCAGCGGGCAATTGACGCCGTGCTCGGCAAGATGCGTCATCAGCGCCAGGAAGAACGGCAGGTCGTTCTTCGCCACGCGCTTCTCGTAGAGCGTGAGGATGAATGATCCCTTGCCGGTGTGCAGCAGGAAGTTGGAATTCTCGACGCCCTCGGCGATGCCCTTGTAGGAGAGCAATTCGCCGAGATCGTACTGTTTCAGGAAATCCGCAAGCTCGTCGGCGGCGACGTCGGTGTAGACCGCCATGAACGATCACTCGGCGGCGGCTTCGGGGCGCACCTGGCGCGGAAGCGGGAAGAACTCGTTTTCTTCCGCGGCCGAGACCGTCTCCACATGCAGCGTGAAGCGCTCGGCGAAGGCGTCCATGATCTCCTCGACGATGACTTCCGGCGCCGACGCGCCCGCGGTGATGCCGAGGCTCTTGATGTTCTCGAACCTGCTCCAGTCGAGGTCGGTTGCGCGCTGCGCCAGCACCGCGATCTTGCAGCCCTCTCGCTCGGCGACTTCGCGCAGGCGCTGCGAGTTCGACGAGTTGGGCGCGCCGACCACGATCAGCGCGTCCACCACAGGCGCCACCTTCTTCACCGCGAGCTGGCGGTTGGTGGTCGCATAGCAGATGTCTTCCTTGTGCGGCCCGTTGATGTTCGGGAAGCGCTCCTTGAGCAGCGCGACGATCTCCGCGGTGTCGTCGATCGACAGCGTGGTCTGGGTCACGAAGGCGAGGTTGTTGGGGTCCTTCGGCGTGATGGTCTTGGCGTCCTCGGCGGTCTCGATCAGGGTGACGGCGCCGGGCGGCAATTGGCCGAGCGTGCCGACCACCTCGGGATGATGGGAGTGGCCGATCAGGAAGATCTCGCGACCCCGCTTGAAATGGATCGCGGCCTCGCGGTGCACCTTCGTCACCAGCGGGCAGGTCGCATCCAGCGAGAACAGGTTGCGGGACTGGGCGTCGGCCGGAACCGATTTGGGCACGCCGTGCGCCGAGAACACTACGGGAGCGCTGGTGTTTTCCGGGATCTCAGCCAGCTCCTCGACGAAGATGGCGCCCTTCTTCTTCAACCCGTCGACGACATACTTGTTGTGCACAATCTCGTGGCGAACATAGACGGGGGCGCCGTATTTATCGAGCGCCCGCTCCACGGTGTCGATCGCCCGGACCACCCCGGCACAGAAGCCGCGGGGAGAACAAAGCACGATCTTGAGGTCTGGTTTGGCTGACATTGAGCGATCTCGTGACCGAATCGCCCGTTTCGCCTTGTGGCAGGGGGCGGTCGATGGATGGATTGGGGCTTAAAACTGTCGGCTTGAACCTTACAGCGGTTCAAAGGGAATTGGGCCCCCTTTCGGGCGGTGTCAAGGCACTATCTATAGCGGAACCATTGCGTGGCTACCCCCTCCCGGCTTATATAGCGCGAATTCCCTGTCATCGTTGATGACCACCGGTTTCGCCTCCAGAGGGGTGGGCGAAGCACAAAGGAGATTTGCCATGAGCAACGCACCTCTGATGCCCAAGGCGACCGCCGTCTGGCTGCTCGACAACACCGCGCTGACCTTCGACCAGGTCGCCGATTTCACCAAGATGCATCCCCTCGAGGTGCGCGCGATCGCCGACGGCGACGCGGCCCAGGGCATCAAGGGCATGGATCCCCTCTCCAACGGCCAATTGACCCGCGAGGAGATCGAGAAGGGTGAGAAGAACCCGGACTACCGGCTCCGCCTCCAGGAGAGCAAGGTGGTGCTGCCGCCCCAGCCCAAGCGCAAGGGACCGCGCTACACCCCGGTGTCGCGCCGCCACGAGCGCCCGAGCGCCATCCTCTGGCTGCTGCGCAACCACCCCGAGCTCAAGGACGCCCAGATCATGCGCCTGGTCGGCACCACCAAGAGCACGATCGCCAGCGTGCGCGACCGTACCCATTGGAACACGTCGGCGTTGACCCCGATCGATCCGGTCACGCTCGGCCTCTGCTCGCAGATCGAGCTCGATTTCGAGGTGCAGCGCGCCGCCAAGGAAAAGCCGATCGACGCGGCCTATGGCGGCGCCACCCTGCTGCCGGCCTCCGAGACCACCCGCAAGGACGAGTACGAGCCCGCGGAGAAGTCCAGCGACGACCTCAACGTGGACGCCGTGTTCGCCAAGCTGAAGACGCTCGGCGGCAAGAAGCACGAAGACGAGGAGGAGTAAGGCTCCTCTTCATTCGCATCGAAGGCAAAGAAAAAACGCGGCAGGGACACCAGCCGCGTTTTTGTTTGTGCGCCCTGGTTCGGGCGTCGCGTCAGAACTTATACGTCACGCCCGCGCCGACCAGCCACGGATCAATGTGCGCGGTGCCGGTGACCGGCAACCCGCTGACGGTCGCGCTGTAGTTCGGACGCAGCCAGAGCTTCTTGACGTCGACGTTGAGACCCCAGTGCCGGTCGATCATGTAATCGAAGCCGAACTGGACGGCGCCGCCCCAGGCGTTGCTGACGTGCAGGTTGGTGGTGGTGGCGACGATCGCGGGGGGACCGGCGATTGCGGCAGGCACATTCGCGGCGGAATTGTTGAAAAACACGGTGTAGTTCACGCCCGCACCGATATAGGGCTTGAACGCGCCGAAATTGTCGAAGTGATATTGCAGCGTCAGCGTTGGCGGCAGCAGCGTGGTCTTGCCGATCGGCAGGTTCGCCAGCGAGCCGGTGCCGCTGATCGAATGCCGGGTCACACCCAGGATCAGCTCGGCCGCGATGTTCTTGGTGAAGAAATAGCTGATGTCGAGCTCGGGGACGGCCTGATCGCTGATCGAGAGGCCGGAATTGGGTGAAGAGAGCGAAGGCACGCCCGCCACGGTGACGCTGCTGCCGCCGCCATCGGGCAACACGCCCAGCGCGCGCAGGCGGATCATCCACGGATTGAACGCCTCCACCGGCGGCGGCGCCTTCTTGTAGACCGGCAGATCGGCAGCCTGCGCCGAGGCAAGAGTGCCCACGAGCATCGCGCCAATTGTGGCGAGCCGCGCCAGGTTTCTCGTCGTTCTATGCATTTCAATCCCCTTCAGCCATCTCTCGCGCATCGTCGCGCGACACGAGCGTCAGAGCAGAAAGGGGGGCGTGAAGGATTTGACGCCGATCAAATCAGGACAAGCGCGCCACGATTTGGCCGCGGCGTTGCAATTGTGTCACGGAAAGCCTGACGAATGGGCGCGTGGCGCAGCACCATAGTGCCGCGGCTCACATCACGGCCGCACGGGATTGTTCAGCATGTATTCGCCGAGATCGCGCTGGCGGCGGTCGGCGCGGGCGACGGCGGCATTGCGCTGGACGTCCCGGTCCTTCCGGCAGGCCACGTATTCCGGCGAACCCTGCGCATAGCCCCGGCCCTGGCAGACCGCGTCATCGTCGTCGCCGCCCACCGCCACCGGCGTCTGGTAGCGCGCGGAGCAGGCAGCGAGTGTGAGGGCGAGCAGGGAGATTGCCCCATACTGCGCGAGCTTGGCTGACATTGGTCGTTCCGTCTCATTCATCATTGCCGGGCTTGGCCCGGCAATCCATCGAAATCAAGGCAATTGCTTGCTCATTGATGGATGCCCGGGTCAAGCCCGGGCATGACGGAAGAGCAAACTCACACCCGCCCCTTCAGGGCCTCCCCGATCTCTTCGAGCGCCTTGGGGTCCTCGATCGTCGCCGGCATGGTCCAGGACTCGCCGTCGGCGATCTTCTTGATGGTGCCGCGCAAGATCTTTCCGGAGCGCGTCTTGGGCAGGCGACCGACGGTGATGGCGAGCTTGAAGGCGGCGACCGGGCCGAGCTTGTCGCGCACCAATGCGATGATCTCCTTCTCGATCTCGGCGGGCGCGCGTTTCACGCCGGCCTTGAGCACGAGGAAGCCGCAGGGCACCTCGCCCTTGATCGCGTCCTTGACGCCGAGCACGGCGCATTCGGCGACGTCGGGATGCGAGGCCAGAATCTCCTCCATGCCGCCGGTGGAGAGCCGATGCCCGGCGACGTTGATGATGTCGTCGGTGCGGCCCATGACGAAGACATAGCCGTCCTCGTCCTTGTAGCCGGCATCGGACGTTTTGTAATAGCCGGGAAATTCGCTGAGATAGGCCTCCTTGAAGCGCTCGTCCTGATTCCACAGCGTCGGCAGGCAGCCCGGCGGCATCGGCAGCCTGATGACGATCGAGCCCATGGTGTTGGGACCTACCGGCTTGGCCGCTTCATCGACCACGTCGACCTGGTATCCCGGCATCGGCACCGTCGGCGAGCCGTGCTTCACCGGCAGCATGCCGAGCCCGACCGGATTGCCGGCGATGCACCAGCCGGTCTCGGTCTGCCACCAATGGTCGATCACCGGCACCTTCAGCTGCTGCTCCGCCCATTCCACCGTCGGCGGATCGGCGCGCTCGCCGGCGAGGAACAGCGTGCGGAACTTGGTGAGATCATATTGCCGGATGAATTTTCCTTCCGGATCCTCTTTCCGGATCGCGCGGAATGCGGTCGGCGCCGTGAAGAAGGCGACGGCCTTGTGCTCGCTGATGACGCGCCAGAAGGCGCCGGCGTCGGGCGTGCCGACCGGCTTGCCCTCATACATGATGGTGGTCGCGCCGTGGAACAGCGGCCCGTAGACGATGTAGCTGTGGCCGACCACCCAGCCGATGTCGGAGCCGCACCACCAGACTTCCCCCGGCTTGACGCCATAGAGGTTGAACATCGACCATTTCACTGCAACGAGGTGCCCGCCATTGTCGCGCACGACGCCTTTCGGAATGCCCGTCGTACCCGAGGTGTAGAGGATGTAGAGCGGATCGGTGGCGGCAACGGGAACGCAGGGAGCCTTCTTGCCGTCGTTCAGCGCCTTTCGGCGCAGGCTCGCCCAATCATAGTCCCGGCCTGCAGTCAGATCGCAGGTGAGCTGCGGACGTTGCAGCACGATGCAGGCCTTCGGCTTGCTGCCGGCCAGCCTGATCGCCTCGTCGAGCAACGGCTTGTACTGCACGATGCGGCCCGGCTCGATGCCGCAGCTCGCGGAGAGAATAAGCTTCGGCTGGGCGTCGTCGATGCGAGTGGCAAGCTCCTTTGCGGCGAAGCCGCCGAACACCACCGAGTGCACCGCGCCGATCCGCGCGCAGGCGAGCATCGCAACCACCGCCTCGGGCACCATCGGCATATACAGAATGACTCGATCGCCCTTGGCGACGCCAAAATCGTGCATGATGGCGGCAAGCGCCTGCACCTCGTTCAGCAACTCCGCGTAGGTGAGCTTGGTGATCGAATTGGTCAGCGGCGAATCATGAATCAGCGCGAGCTGGTCGGCGCGGCCGCGTTCGACATGGCGGTCGAGCGCGTTGTAGCAGGTGTTGACGACACCGCCGGCGAACCAGCGGCCGTAGGTTCCTTGCGAGGGGTCGAAGATTTTTTTCGGCGACTCGACCCAGTCGATCTCCTTGGCCGCCTCGGCCCAGAATCCTTCGGGATCGGCCAGCGAACGCGCGTGGACCTTGTGATAGAGACTCTCGCCCTGGACGTTCATTCCCGCGCTCCCATTCCCTTTTTTCGCTGGCCTTGACCTGACGACCGGACGAACGTCCCGCCATGATCAGGATCAATTGCCGGCCTTCTTTGGCGGGTATTTTCCCGGGAATGGGCCGCGGTTCAAGCTGAAAGAACGGGTCTTCTCCCTCTCCCGGTTCTTACGGGGCGAGGGACAAGAATCGGCCCTCAGCTTCCCACGGCGTTCAGCCGCTGCAGGCGATCCTGCATGATCTTCTTCAGATCATAGCCGGGACGGCCGAAGCTGGCGTTGCGGGTGGCGATGAAGGCGCGCTGGGTCTTGCGCAGGTCGCCCGCGGAACGTCCTTTCGAGGTCCTCAGCACACGTTCATAGGTCTCGGCTATCTGGCGGTCGAGCACGCCCAGCTGCGGATCGGCACAGATCGCCTTCTCGACCTCGCGCTTGGCCGTGGCGCAATCGAACGACGGGCCGCTATCGTCCGCCGAGCGCGCATGTATCGGACCTGGCGTTGCCGCGCCGAACTTGGCGATCTCGGCGATCATGCTGCGGCGGCCGTTCGCGGCATTCTCGTTGCCGGGGTCCAGCTTGAGCGCCGTCTCGTAGTCGGCCAGCGCCTTCTTGCGCTCCCCCATCTTCTTGTAGAGCACGGCGCGGTTGTTGTACGCCTTGGCGAAGTTCGGATCGAGCTTCAGCGCAGCCTCGTAGTCGCTCAGCGCAGCCCCGAGCTCGCCCTTGAACTGGTAGGAATCGCCGCGATTGGTCAGGAAGTTGGCGCGCTGCTCCCGCCGGATCGCCTGGTCGTAATCGGCGATCGCCTTGTCGTACTCCCCCATCGCAGCATAGGTCAGGCCGCGGTTGTCGTAATATTCCGGCACCTTCGGATCGAGCCTGATCGCCTCCCCGTCGTCGGCGACTGCCTTGTCGAGCTGGCCGAGCTTCTTATAGGCCGCGCCGCGGTTGGTGTAGGTTCGCGCGCGGCCGGGATCGAGCCGCAGCGCCTCATCGAAATTCCTGATCGCCTTCTCGTTGTCGCCGCCGAGATAATAGGCCACGCCGCGGTCGGACCAGGCCTGCGCATCATCCGGCCTCAGCTTGATCGCCTCATCGTAATCCGCCAGCGCCCGGTCGAGTCGGCGCTGACTGGTGTAGACGACGCCCCGCGTCTCATAAGCCTCCGCATCCTCGGGATCGAGCTCGATCGCCTTGGTGAGATCCGCCGCAGCGCGATTGAGATCGCCGCCGGCCTCCCGCAAGATGTCGCCGCGCAGGCGCCAGGCCTTTGCATTCTTGCCGTCGAGCGCGATGGAGCGATCAAGATCGCGCAGCGCCCGCGTGAGGCCACCCGAGGTGCGCGCGTTGGCTTCGGCGCGGACGACGAGAGCCGCGCTGCGATCAGTGGTCGGATATGAGGCCTGGTCGATGATGACGCTGCATGCCGAGATCAGCTCGGCCGGGTCAGCCTTGCTGCCCAGCACGCACTCGGTGCTCGCAGCGGCCGGAGCGAGAACAAGACTCATTGCCGCGCCAAGGAAGAGGGCGCGAAGCGAGATTTTGCGAGGCGGATGCGTTTGCGCGGAGGCTCGAGTGCCGCACATGTCACAGAGCTCCATGACGTCGGGTTCTCACCATTGTCGCTGCCGGCAATGGATGGGTTCAAAGAGGGGTTGTCAGGGCACCGGCGCCTCTCTCCGTCGCCCACCGGCAGGAGAGGCGGCACACCTCAATACCCATCCACGCCGTTGAGCCGTTGCAGCCGCTCCTGCATGGCCTTCTTCAGGTCGTATCCTGGTCGGCCGAAATCGGCATTGCGGCGCGCGATGAACTCATCCTGCTCGCGCTGGAGCGCCTTCGCTTCACCGGCATTGCGCGCCTCGCGGATCACGCGGGCGTTCGATGCAAAGATCTCCCTATCGAGGTCGGCGAGTTCGCGATTGCCGCAGATCGCCTTTTCCACCGCCCGGCGTGCTCGCGCGCAGTTGAAACTGGGCTTGCCGGCGATCGCCATCTGCGCGCCGATCCGCTCGAGCTCGCGTGCCATCGCCTTGTGATTTGCCTTGGCCTTCTCGTGGTTCGGATCGATCCTGAGCGCAGCGCCGAAATCCTGCACCGCCTTGGGCTTGTCGCCCTTCTTGAGCCAGAGCTCCCCCCGCGCGTTGAAGACATCCACAAGGGTCGGATCAAGCAGGAGAGCACGGCTGTCGTCAGCGATGGCACGGTCGACCTGGTCGTGCCGCGCATAGAGCGCGCCGCGCGCGATCAGCGCCTTGATCAGGTCCGCCTTCGCCGTCTTCTCATTGTCGATCACGGCGGCGCAGGCCGTGGCTGCCTTGTCCAGGTCGTCGGCCGCGGTCGCCGCGAGGCAGGACTCGAGATCGACCTGCACCACCGCAACCGGCTCGCCGCCGGTCGCAGCATCGACCGACGCAAGCGAGAGTGCGTAGAGCAGCCATGCGCCGAACAAGTGGTTGAGAAAACGCATGCTCGTTTCAAATCGGAGTTGTCTTGAGGTCTTGCGTAAGCTCTAGCCTTGAGTTCTTGCCTTGAGCTTTTGCCTTGCAGCCGCATCATCCATCATGCGGCCGGATTGGTGCTAGCTTGTGGCGCCGCTCAAATCGGGTTCGGGGATCATCGTGTCGACATTCGAATGGATCATCGCGCTTCTGCTCGGCGCCGTTGGCTTATCGGCGCTGGCGCGACGGATCAAGGTCCCCTACCCGACCTTTCTCGCCATCGGCGGCGCGCTGATCGCATTTGTGCCGTCCAGCCCGTCCTGGACGCTGGAGCCCGACCTGGCCTTGGCGCTTTTTGTTGCACCTGTCCTGCTCGACGCCGCCTACGACACCTCGCTGCGCGATCTGCGAAACAATTGGGTTCCGGTCTCGACCCTGGTCGTCGCCGCGGTCGGCCTGACCACGGCCGGCGTCGCCTTCGTCGCGCACCGGCTGATGCCCGACATGCCCTGGGCCGCCGCGGTTGCGCTCGGCGCGATTGTGGCCCCGCCGGACGCAGCCGCTGCCGTCGCGATCCTGAGCCAGGTGAAGCTGCCCCATCGCATGGTCAAGGTACTGGAGGGCGAGAGCCTGCTCAACGATGCCAGCGCACTCCTGATCTATCACATTGCCGTCGGCGCCGTGGCCACCGAGCATCTGACCTGGAGCCAGGTTGCGCCGACCATGGCGCTGGTGCTGGTCGGCAGCGTCATCGCGGGCCTCGTCGCAGGCCGGATCATTCCGCTGTTCATGGAGCGGGTGACGGAGGCGCCAAGCGCGATCATCGTGCAGTTCGCCACCACGTTCATGGTCTGGATCGCCGCCGAGCATCTCGGCCTCTCCGGCATCCTCACGATCGTGGTCTATGCCATCACGGTTGCACGGACCGCGCCGGCGCGCATCCCGGCACGGCTGCGCGTGCCGTCCTATGCGGTCTGGGAAACGATGGTGTTCGTGCTCAACGTGCTCGCCTTCATGCTGATCGGCATGCAGATGCGGCCGATCTGGGCGCGGCTGGATGCGGACGTGCGCTGGGAATATTGCGTGGCCGCCGCCTCGATCCTCCTCACCGTGGTGCTGGTCCGGCTGTTCTGGGTGACATTCTATCGCACGACGCTGCGCGTGCTGGTCGCTCAAGGGATCTATCATCCGAAGGATCCGAAGCAGATTGCCTCGGCCAAGGGCGGCCTGATCATCTCCTGGTGCGGCATGCGCGGCCTCGTCACGCTCGCCGCAGCCTTTGCCCTGCCGGAGAGCTTCCCCTATCGCGACTTCATCGTCTTCATCGCGTTTGCGGTGGTGCTGGGATCGCTGGTGATCCAGGGACTGACGCTGCGGCCGCTGATCATCGCCTTCCGCCTCGAGGACGGCGATCCGGTCGGCATCGAGGTCGCGCGCGGACGCGCGGTCGCCTATCGCGCCGCGCTCGATGCAATTGAAGGCGATCCGTCGGAAGAGGCCGAAATCCTGCGGCTCGAATATCGCGCCATCCTGATGCAGGCCGAAAACGATCCCAACGGCGGCATCGCCAATGGCGAGCTGCCTGCGGATCCCCTGCGCCGCCGCGCCATCGAGGCCGCACGCAGATCGATTTTCGATCTCCGCGCCACCGAGGTGATCGGCGACGACGCGTTTCATCGGCTGGAGGAGGAGCTCGATCGCGCAGAATTGAGCGCAGGGGGATGATTCTCGCCGGTCCGGCAAGCACGCAACAGCGCGCAACGATCCGGGACGGCACCATACGGTGAACGGCCGGATTGAACCAAAGCCCGCCCTCGCAGACTCACCCCAGATGACGACCCTGATCGACGACCGTCGTGTCCGCGCGCGAGATGCGTCGCCTGCACGATACTTTTATCTGAACATGTCCCTGGCCTGCGCGGCCACTGCGTTTCTTGGCTTCGCGCCGACCTATTGGATGCCGCTCGCCCGTGGTGCGCTCTCCGCGAGCCCCGTGATTCATTTTCACGGATTCTTGTTCTTCACCTGGACACTCTACTTCGTGCTCCAGACCTGGCTCGTGGCCTCCGGCCGCGTGGTCAATCATCGCGCGCTCGGGATCGCCGGTGTCTCGCTCGCCACCGCGATGACGATCTTCGGCTTCCTTGCCTCGGTCAGCTCGATGAAGAACGCTGCCGCGCTCGGGCAGGCCGACGCCGGCATCACCTTCTCGATCGTGCCGATGAGCGGGATCGCGTTCTTCGCACTGGTGTTCGTGCTGGCGATCATGAACACGCGAAAGCCCGATATTCACAGGCGGCTGATGCTGCTTGCCGCCGTTTCGATCCTGGACGCGGCGATCGCGCGCTGGTTCCTGACCTTCCTTGCGCCTCCGGGACCGCCCGGCCCGCCGCCGGTGCCGGTCACCATCGCGCCGGCCGTGGTCGCCTCGCTTCTGCTCGTCGTCGCCATGGTCCGCGACTGGCGCACCGAGGGCCGCGTGCATCCCGTCTATATCTACGGCACGCTCGCATTGCTGGCAGTGAAGGTGCTGAACTGGCCGGTCAGCGAGACGGCGGTGTGGCACGCCTTTGCCGGCGGCATCCTGGCGCTGGCGCAGTAGCTTTCGGTGTCGTCCCGGACCGGCGTGCGCTTGTGGCGCGCTTGTCCGGGACGCCAGCAGAGGGTGAGGCGGTGGCTACGCTCCCGCCTTGCACGTGATCCCGCCGTCGACCACGAGCTCGATCCCCGTCACGTACTTCGACTCGTCCGAGGCGAGGAACAGCGCGGCGTTGGCGACGTCGAAGGCATCGCCCATATGACCCATCGGCACCTGCGCATCGCGCGCACGCCACATCGCCTCGACGTCACCCTTGGCGTAGCTGGCGGCGAGGCCGGCGGAATGCTCCACCATCGGCGTCTTCATCAGGCCGGGCAGGATCGCATTGACGCGGACATGATGGCGCGCGAACTCGATCGCGGTGGTGCGCGTCATCTGATTCATCGCCGCCTTCGAGGTGCCGTAGGTGACGTAGGAGATGCCCATGTGGCGGATCGAGGCGATCGAGGAGATGTTGATGATCGAGCCGCCGCCCTGCTTCACCATGACGGGGATGACGTGCTTCATGGCGAGATAGGCGCTCTTGAGGTTGACGTTGAAGACGCGATCCCAGCTCTCCTCGCTCACCTCGACCACGCTGCCCATCTCGGCGATGCCGACATTGTTGTCGAGCACGTCGATGCGGCCATAGGCCTTCAGGCACTCTGCCACCATCGTCTCGATCTCGGCGTGCCGCGAGACGTCGGCCGTGAACGGGATCGCCTTGCCGCCTTCGTCGGTGATGATCTTCGCGGTCTCCTCGGCGGCCGCGCCGTTGCGATCGACGCAGAATACCTGCGCGCCCTCGCGCGCGAAGGTCACCGCGGTCGCCTTGCCGTTGCCCCAGCCCGGACCGATCGAGCCGGCGCCCACCACCATCGCAACCTTGCCCCTGAGCCGATCCATCGTATGTCTCCCTGCTTATTCTTCTTGTAGCCCGGATGGAGCGCAGCGCAATCCGGGACCGCTGCCCCCGGATTTCGCTGCGCTCCATCCGGCTACGGTTCTTTACAGATGCTCATCTTGGTGACGTTAGCACCAATGGGATGGCCGACAATCTCCGACAGCGTCCGGCATTGTCCGTCAACGCACAGCCGCCACTCCCCCGCCGCGCCCGAATTGCCGAGCACGACCTCCGGCGTCGGAGCACGCTGCGGCCGCCATTGAAACCAGCCGTCGACCAGCCGCGCCTCGGACGGCGGCTCCATGCCGGGGCCGGTGCCCTTGACGCGGGCCTGCACCAGTTCGAGGCCGGCGGGCGTGACACGCCAGTCTTCCTGCCAATCGACCTTTGCGATCGAATGCGTCCATACAAGCGTGAACGCGGACATCGCCAGCGCCTTCACGGAGCCTGCCGTTGCGAGGCAGAGGCTCACACGGCCTCGACGGGCGCCGACGGACGCTGCCGCCATTGCCACAGCACGAGCGCAGCGGCGAGCACGAAGCCTGCAGTGTCGCTGAAGGGGAATTCGCCGAGCAGGCAGAACGCCCCGCCGAGCGCGACCAGGCGCTCGATCAGCGTCAGCCGTGTGAACAGGAACCCGATCGCGACCATGCCGAACAGGCCGATCGCCACCAGCGCCTTCAGGCTCGCCAGCGCCACTGCGCCATAGAAGCCGAGCTTGGCCGCCATGGGATCGCCAGCCTGCAGCATCAGGGCGGGCGAATAGACGAAGATGAAGGGGATGACGTAGCCGGCGAGCGCGATGCGCATCGCCTCCCAGCCGATCTTGTCCGGATTCTCCTTGGCGATCGGTGCGGCCGCGAGCGCGGCCAGCGCCACCGGCGGCGAGAGGTCGGCCATGATGCCGTAATAGAACGCGAACATGTGGCTCGCGATCAGGGGCACGCCGAGTTTCGCGAGCGCCGGCGCGGCAAGCGCGGCGGTGATGATGTAGGTCGGGATGGTCGGAATGCCGGTGCCGAGCAGAATGGACAGCAGCATGGTCATGACCAGCGCCAGGAACAGGCTCTTCTCGCCGAGCCCGATCACCCAGCCGCCGAAGATGGTGCCGACGCCGGTCTGCGACATCATGCCGATGATGACGCCGACGATGGCGCAGGCCATGCCGACCGTGATGGCCGATTTTGCACTCTCGGCCAGCGCATCGCGGCAGGCGCGCAGCGCCGCAAAACCTCCACGGACGAACGCCGTGATCACGATCAGGCCGACCACGACCGTAGCAACCGGCACGATCTGGAGGCCGTCGCGCGACAGCGCGGCAACGACGAGCGCGAGCCCGATCCAGAAGATGTAGCGGATCACATTCGAGGAGGCGCCCGTCGTGACGGCGGTGCCGAGGATCAGCGTCACGGTCAGCGCAAGGCCCATGCTGCCGGCATAGAGCGGCGTGAAGCCCTCGAACAGCATGTAGACGAGCGCGGCGAGCGGCAGCACGAGATACCAGCGCGCCACCAGCGCCTTCCAGGCGCTCGGGATCTCCGAGCGCTTCATGCCGACGAGGCCATGCTTGCCGGCCTCCAGATGCACCATCCAGAAGGCCGAGGCAAAATAGAGCATTGCGGGGATCGCAGCCGCCTTCACGATCTCCGAGTACTGAACGCCAAGCGTTTCCGCCATGATGAAGGCGACCGCACCCATCACCGGCGGCATGATCTGTCCGCCCATCGAGGCCGTCGCCTCGACGCCGGCGGCGAAGGCGCGGCGATAGCCGAACCTGATCATCAAGGGAATCGTGAACTGGCCGACGGTGACGACGTTGGCGACACCCGAACCGGAGATCGTGCCCATCATGCCCGAGGCGAACACCGCAACCTTGGCAGGTCCGCCGCGGGTGCGGCCGAACAGGCCGAGCGAGACGTCGGTGAAGAGCTGGATCATGCCGGCGCGTTCCAGGAACGAGCCGAACAGGATGAACAGGAAGATGTACGTGGCCGAGACGTAGATCGGCACACCGTAGAAGCCTTCCGTACCGAACGACAGATGGGTGATGACCTGGTCGAAATCGTAGCCGCGGTGATTGAGCGGCGACGGCAGGTACTGGCCGAAGAACCAGTAGACCAGGCAAGCCCCGCACATCAGCGGCAGCGCCGCGCCCATCAGCCGCCGCGTGCCCTCGAAGATCAGCACCGCGAGCAGCGTGCCGACCACGAGATCAAGCCGCGTTGGATCGCCGTCGCGCGCGATCAGGTCGGCATAGAAGATCCACTGATAGAGGCCGCAGTAGAAGCCGGCGCCGCCGATCACCCAGCCGGCCGCGCGGCCCAAATCGCTTCTCGCGGTGAAGTTTGCGATCAGGCCGAAGGTGAGCAGAACGAGGAAACCGACATGGACGCCGCGCACCACCTGGCTCGGCAGATAGTTGAAGGCGGCGACATAGAGCTGGAACACCGCAAAGGCGATGCCGATCCAGTAGGCGAGCTGGCCCCACCTGCCCGGACCAAAGCCTTCGGGGAAGCCATGCTCGAAATTGTCAAACTCGACCTTGATGGGGGCCTCGGTAGCCTGTGCCTGCGATATCATATTCCCCGCGCCCTGAAATCGTCATGCCCGGGCTTGACCCGGGCATCCATCGAAAGATGAGTCCTGGAGGATGGATGGCCGGGTCAAGCCCGGCCATGACACCTGTACTACTTGATCAGCCCCTTTTCCTTGTAATAGCGGATCGCACCGGGATGCAGCGGAACCGGGCTGCCATTGGCCGCCGTCTCGAGCTTGATCTCCTTGCCCGCCGCATGCGCGTTGACGAGCTCGGGCAGCGACTCGTAGACCAGCTTGGTCATCTGGTAGGCGAGATCGTCGGACACGGCGGAACTCGTGACGAGATAATTGATCACGGCCGCAGTCGGCACGTCCTTGTCCTGGCCGCTATAGGTGTTGGCCGGAATGACCGCGGAAACGAAGGGCGGGCCGATCTTGTCCACCGTCTCCTTCGGCACCGACACCACCGTGATCGGGCTAGAGGTCGACAGGTCCTTCAGCGAGGCGACGCCGAGCCCGGCTGATTGCAGCGTGGCGTTGAGCTGCCGGTTCTTCATGAGATCGACGGATTCGGCGAACGGCAGATATTCGACCTTGCCGAGATCCTTGTAGCTCATGCCGGCGGCGCCGAGGATCGCGCGCGAGTTCAGCTCCGTTCCCGACTTCGGCGCGCCGACCGACAGGCTCTTGCCCTTGAGGTCGGCCAGCGTCTTGATGCCGCTCTCGGCGGTGGCGACGATCTGGATATAGTTCGGATAGATCGCGCCGATCGTGCGCAGCTTGTCGAGCTTGGTCTTGAAGCCCGCCTCCTCCTCGCCGTTCCAGGCGGCTTTCAGCGAGTCGCCCAGCGTGAACGCCAGCTCGCCACGGCCCTGCTGCAGCAGGATCAGGTTCTCGACCGACGCCTTGGTGGCCTGCACCTGCGTCTTCACGTTCGGAATCTTCTCGCCGTAGATCTTCCCGATCGCGACCCCGAGCGGATAGTAGACGCCCGAGGTGCCGCCGGTCAGCACGTTGATGAAGGATTGCGCCTGAGCGCAAGGTGCCGACGCCGCCAGAGCAATAGCCGCGGCCACGCCGAAAATCGTCCGTTTCATGGTTGTTGTACTCCCCAAACCGGCGGCGAAATTGGCCGCATCAGGGGTGCGGGTCAACCCATCCAAAAGGCAAAACAGGACTGCGGCAACGGGCCGATCCGGCTCGACCTTGGGAACCCGCAGGGTGCGGCGAGGTGGCGCAGGAAGCGGAGGAACACCTCTCCCGTTTGCTGGGCAGGGATCGAGGCGAGGCTGCCCCGTCGCCGACGATCCTACTGGAAGGTCATGTCCAGGCACTTGGAGATGTCGGAGCCGAGCCCGGACGAGATGATGATGCAGCCGCGCACCTTCTGCGCGCCGACGTCGGCGGCCCAGACCGCATAGCCGCCGGGACCGAAGAACGAGTTGGTGTTCGGCGGCTCGGTCTCCGTGGCGTCGAAATCGTACTTGCCGTCGGTTTCGAAGATGCGTGGCTTTTTGATGCAGCCGCCGTCGGTCTGGACGTTGATGACCTCCTTGTTGTCGCGGGTCAGCGCCAGCGAGACCTGACAACGGAAATATTCCGAGGTCCTGGTGTTGAAGAGATAGGTGTAGGATTTGCAGGTCGCCGTGTTCAGCTTGCCCGGGGCAAGGCCGCGGCTGCACGAGATGCGCTGGTTGTGACTGAGCTGGTAGTCATCGGCCCGGGCCGCCGGCGCCAGCGCGGTCAGCGACACCAAAGCAGCCCAGCAAAGCTTGAACACATGGCGCATCCGAATCATCCCTACCGATAATCTTGTCGAGTTGCGTTCTAGACGGAAAGCGGAACATAGTCGCGAGGGGCCGAAGGGAAAATCACAAGCTGCTGGGCAAGTCGTGATGCGCTGCGGCGCTTTCGCAAATTGACCCGGACATGTCGTTCGTGATTTGTTCAGGGCCGGACGCCCCAAGGACGGGGAGGATCGATCATGGCATTTTCAACCAGCACATTTGCACGCGTTTCGGGTGCGCTCTTGCCGATGCTCGGCGCGTTCGCCGCGCCGGCATTCGCGCAGACGGCGACACCGTGGGAGCTCAGGCCCGACATGGGCTATGCCTATGACAGGGACGGCAAGACCTATTCCTACAAGATGGGCACCAGCAACGCCGGCGAGTTGCTGAAGGGCGCCAAGAAGGTGCCGAAAGGCACGCTGTTCTTCATCGGCCAGAACGGCCAGCTCTACATGCGCAGCGGCCCGTATCTCGAGGGCGACGGCAAGTTCAAGTTCGGCCCGGATCAGTAAGGCGACGGCGAGTGGGCCTCAATCGAGACTCCGCGGCCCACTGGATGCCCCAGTCAAGGCCGGGGCATGACAGCTTGGCGGGCACAGGGCTAAAACGCCGCCGCCAGCTCCCTCGCCCCGGCTTTGCTGCTGTTCGCATCCATCCGCTGGTCCGTCACGGCCAGCAGCTTGGCCACCGTATTGTGGCGGATCGCGACCGGGTTTCGCTCATAGCCGCCGCGCTGGAAAAAATTCGAGGTCGGCACCTGCTCGCGCATCGCCTGCGGCATCGTCACCATGTCGAGGCCCGTGCCGTCGCCGGTGAGGTTCATCATCTCGAGCTCGGCCGCGGAGAGCGGGCGGGTGTGGCCCTTGGCGCGCGCGAACAGCACAGAGGTCAGCAGCTTGTGGGTCTGCAGCATCGGCCCGATGTCGATGTCGAGAACCATCGCATGCATGGCCCAGCCTTGAGGAGTCCTGCCCATCTTCTCGTGCTCCGCCCAGGTGTCGGGCACTGACTTCGCGTGCGCCACCATTTTCTTGAGCACGGCGAGCTTGTGCTCGAGCGCATGGCGCGCCGGCCCCGGGGTCCGCGTGACCTTCTCGGAGAGCGCGCGAATGAGCTCATGGCCCTGCTCGGCCAGCAGCTCGACGCTGTTGGTGGTGAGGAGCTGGTTGTAGCCCATCGCGGTCGAGATCGCGCGCTTGCCGCCATGCTCGATGCCGGCCTGCACGTCGTGAGTGCCGGTGCCGCCGGTCTCGAACGCGTAGACCCGCACCGCCTGCTCGCGCGTCAGCCCGGATGCGAGGGCGTAGCGGGCATAGGCGCGCTTGAACTCGACCTCGCTGGTCGGCCGTTGCGGCGTGAACCGGTAAAGCTCCTGCGCCGCGCGCAGAAAATCGGCGGTCACCGGAATCGGTTGCCGGGGCCGCTCCGGCGTTTCCTCCGGCTCGGGATTCACCGGCTTCTTCGGCCCGTTATAGAGCGGCGGATGCTCGAGCACGTAATCGTCGAGCGTGATCTGCTGCCCGCTGCGCCGCTTGGCGTTGCGCGTCTTCCGCTTCTCGTAGATCTGGCTCCAATAGGCGCCGGCCTCAGCGTCGAAGGCGGCGCGCGCGGCCTGGTACTCCGCGAGCTTGCGGCGATATTCGAGCACGGCCGGCGAGGCGCCACCTTGCGCGAAAAACTGTGACAGCAGCTGGGCGTTGGCATTGCGGACGGCCGGCGGCAGCACGTCGGCCTCGGCGCGCGCGGAGGGCGAGCTCAGGACAAGCGCGAGCTGAACCAGCGCAAGGGGAACCAATGCCTTGGGCTTTCGAAAGGAATGATGCATGCAGCTCTCTTAGCAGGCATCGGGTAACCGTTGCGTTAACGCGCCGTTTACCATCGTCACTTCCAGGCAAACACCGGTTGTTCCAAGTCTGTGACGCGGGTCTGCCGACCCGCGAGCACCTCGCGGAACTGGTAGATCAGCGCCGCGGTCGGGGCGTGGATCAGGCTCATCTGGTGATGGAAGCGAATTACGCGACGGCTGCTCTCGGGAATTGCGACGAAGTCGAAAGCGTCCTCGCGCTCGATCGTGGCGAGCGCGATACGATGGACGGACGCGACCTCGTCCAGGTTCGGCTTGATCGCGGCGGTATCGGGAGCCCACACCACGACCGGCGTGATCAGATAGCCGGAACGCGTCGGATAATCGTCGAGCGTGCCGAGCACATCCGCATTCGTGAGGCGAAGGCCAAGCTCCTCGTCGATCTCGCGGAGTACGGCTTCGACCGGTGTTTCGCCAGGGTCGCAGCGGCCGCCCGGCAGCGCCCATTGACCGCCATGCGCGCGCAGATGCGATGCACGCAACGTGAGCAGTAGCGCCGTGTCGTCACCGTCGCTCGCGGTCAGCGCGACAGCCACCGCGGCACGCTTCAATGCCGCCGGCGCGCCGTCCTCCGGCAGGCGCGCGAAGGCCGCGCAGGCAGTCGCGATATTCCGTCTTGTGGCATCGTCGAACGGTCTCATGATGCTTGACTACACTACGTCCGGCCTCGATGAAATGAGCTCGCAAGGCCCGCACAGGAATGGACGACGACATGACCAACAAGGCCGCCGCAAGGCTGAAATCGGACGGCTGGAGCATCCTGGAGACCACGGGCTTCCTGCACCTGATCGGCCCCTTGTGGGAACGCAAGGTCGACGGGCATCACGAGTTCGCACTCGCCACCGAAGACAAGCATCACAACCGCCGCGGCATGGTCCAGGGCGGCGTGATGATGACCTTTGCCGATCGAACCTGCGGCATGACCGCCCGCTACGTCTCCGGCAAGGATTACCTGGCAACGGTGCAGCTCGACACCCATTTCGTCGAGGCCGGCCAGATCGGCGACGTCCTCATTTCCCGCCCCCGCGTGGTGCGCTCGACCCGCAGCCTGATCTTCATGAGCACGGAGGTGACGGTGGATGGCCGCTGCATCGTCATGGCCAATGGCGTGTTCAAGATACTGAAGGGGCCGGGGTAGGGATGGTCTGGTCAGGCCGTCACCGTCGCAGCCACACCCTCCGCTGTCGTCCCTCGACTAGCCGGGTGCCCGGTACGCTGCCGCCTCTCGATTCAATCCCGATCGTCTCTGGAATGCTGGATCGCCCGATCAATTCGGGCGACGACACCGGCTAAGGGGCATGAGCGCTCCCCACACGATCATTGTGAGGAGCTCTTGCGACGAAGCAATCCAGCATCTTTCCGCGGATGCAGTTCTGGATTGCTTCGCTGCGCTCGCAATGACGCCGCTGGCTGGCTATGCTGCCGGGACCGAACACCGAGGACAGCCCATGCAATACCGCCAGCTCGGCCGCAGCGGCCTGAAAGTGTCGCCGATCTGCCTGGGCACCATGATGTTCGGCGGGCCGACCGATGAAGCCGCATCGAAGCGGATCATCGCCAAGGCACGCGATACCGGGATCAACTTCATCGATACTGCGGACGCCTATTCGAAAGGTGCATCGGAGGAAGTCGTGGGGCGAGCGATCGGCGACAATCGCCATTCCTGGGTGCTCGCGACAAAACTCGCAAATCCCATGAACACGGGGATGGGCAGCGATCCCAATCGCGGCGGGCTGTCGCGGCGCTGGGTGTTGCAGGCCGCGGACGAAAGCCTGCGGCGGCTCGGCACCGATCACATCGACATCTACTATCTGCACAAGGAAGACCACGCGACACCGCTGGAAGAAACGGTGCGCGCGATGGGCGACCTGATCCGCGCGGGCAAGGTGCGCTATTTCGGCGTCTCGAACTACCGCGCCTGGCGCGTCGCCGAGATCTGCAACATCTGCGACCGGCTCGGCATCGACCGCCCCGCGGTGAGCCAGCCTTATTACAACGCCATGAACCGCATGCCGGAGGTCGAGCACTTTCCGGCCTGCTCATACTACGGTCTCGGCATCGTGCCCTACAGTCCCTTGGCGCGCGGCGTGCTCACCGGCAAATACAGGCCAGATGCAGCGCCCGACAAGGAGACGCGCGCGGGCCGCAACGACACCCGCATGATGCAGACCGAATGGCGGCCGGAATCGCTTCAGCTCGCGCAGGAGATCAAGACGCATGCGGAGCGCAAGGGCATCACCGCCGGCCAGTTCGCGGTCGCCTGGGTGTTGAACTCCGCTTTCGTTTCCTCGGTGATCGCCGGTCCCCGCACCGAGGAGCAATGGGACGGCTACATCGGCGCGCTCGACTATCGGTTTACCGCAGAGGACGAGGCGCTGATCGACAGGCTGGTGGCGCCGGGCCATCCCTCGACGCCCGGCTACAACGATCCGGCCTATCCGATCGAAGGCCGCCGCGCGCGGACGGCGTGAGAACGGGAGACCACGATGACGCTCGAAGATCGCTACGGCCTACCGCTCTCCACCTCTTCGCACGAGGCAGCAAGCGCCTATCGCGAGGGCGTCGACCTCATGCTCGCGGGCTGGACCGGCACGGCGGAGACGCTGGAGCGCGCGATTGCGACGGACCCGGATTTCGCGCTTCCCCATATCGCCCGCGGCCGCGTGCACGCCTTCTACCAGCAGGGCGATCTCGCGCGCGGAAAGGCGGCCCTGGCGCGCGAGCTCGTGGCCAAGCGCGGCACCGAGCGGGAGCGCTCGCACGTCGAGACGCTGGCGCTCGCGATCGAGGGCCGGCTGCCGGACGCGATCGCTGCGATGCGCAAGCATGTCGAGGCATGGCCGCGCGATGCATTGGTGCTGTCGCTGCCGCTCGGCGCGTTCGGCCTGTTCGCCTTCTCCGGCATGGCCGACCACGATCGCGCCCGGCACGAACTGTGCGAGAGCGTCGCGCGGCATTACGGCGAGGACTGGTGGTTCCTCACCATGTCGGGCTGGGCCATGACGGAAAACGGCGACGTCGCGCGCGGCCGCGCCGTCACCGAGCGCGGCTTCAACCTGCGCCGGCAGAACGCCCACGCAGCGCACGCAGTGCTGCACGCGATGTTCGAGGACGGATCGATCGAGGCGGCCGACCGCCTCGTCGACGAATGGATTCCGGGCTACGGCCGCGATGGAATTCTGCACGGCCACATCCGCTGGCATCAGGCGCTCGGCGCGCTGGAGCATGACGATGCAGCGCGCGCGCTCGCGATCTATGCCGATGTGCTTCAGCCGGCCGCCACGAAGGCGCCACCGCTCAACCTCGTCACCGATGCCGCCTCATTGCTGTGGCGTCTCACGATCTACGGCCATACCGTGCCGCAGGCGGTGTGGCGGGAGGCCGCGGCGGCCGCGCAAGAGCTGTTTCCGAAGTCGAGCCTCTCTTTTGCCGACGTCCACATGGCGCTGTTCGCGGCGGCAACGCAGAACCACCAGGCGCTCGCCGCGCGTCTTGCGGTGATCGAGCAACGGCTCGCTGAAGGTAAGCTGCCGGCCGGCGCGGTGGTGCCGGCGATCTGCCGGGCGCTCGCGGCTTTCGCCGAGGAGGATTACGGGACTTGCGTACGAATCCTCACACCGGTCCTCACCGAGGTGGCGCGGATCGGCGGAAGCCACGCCCAGCGCGAATTGATCGAGGACACCTATATCGTCGCGCTGATGCGCGGCGGGGAGTTGCCCCGCGCCCGCGCTCTGCTGGACGCCCGCTTGCACCGCCGGCCCTCCCTGCGTGATAAGCGCTGGCAGGCGGCGATGGCTTGAGGCAGGATGCAAAAAAGCCGACCGGAGGACACCCATGACCGAAATCGTTGCGCTTGAGGCGCTGGCTGCACGTGTCGAATCCGGACAGTCGCTGGCCGTCCCCGTGGACCGCTCCGGCGTCGCGATGGCCGCGACCGCCGCGATCATCGCTGCCGGCATCGACAATCTTCATCTGGTCTGTGTCCCCATCAGCGGCATGCAGGCCGATCTCCTGATCGGCGCCGGCGCAGTCAAGACGCTCGAAACCAGTGCCGTCTCGCTCGGTGAGGCCGGTGGCGCGCCGCGCTTCGGTGCTGCGGTGCGGGCCGGCTCCGTGACGCTGCGGGACGCCACCTGTCCCGCCATTCATGCCGGCCTGGTAGCGGCGCAGCACGGCGTGCCCTTCATGCCGATCGCCGGCATATTCGGCAGTGACCTGCTCGAAGTGCGGCCCGACTGGAAGGTGATCGACAGTCCGGTCGGCGAGCCGCGCAAGGTCGTCGTGGTGCCGGCGATCAAACCCGACGTCGCACTGTTTCACGCGCCGGAGGCCGACCGTGCCGGCAATGTCAGGATCGGCCGCTTCCGCGAGCTCGCCACCATGGCCTATGCCGCCAGGCGCACGCTGGTCACCGTCGAACGCATCGTCGACCGCAATTTGCTGGAGACGGAGGATTCCGCCGCCGGCGTCCTGCCTTCGCTCTACGTCGACGCCATCGCGGTCGCCGAGCGCGGCAGCTGGCCGCTCGCGCTGTGGGACGAATATCCCGCGGACGAGGCGGAGATCGCACGCTATACGGCGATGGCGCGCAGCGAAGACGGCTTTCGCGCCTATCTCTCCACGTTCCTGTCACATCGCAAGCAGGTGGCGTAAATGCAGTCCGAGCACGAGCGCCGCGAGCTCCTCATTGCCACTATCGCCGATCTGCTCGACGGCATCCGCCACGTCGCGGTCGGCGCATCGTCGCCAATTCCCGCCGCCGGCGCGATGCTGCTGCGCGCGCGGAACGCGCGCGACGGCAAGCCGCCGGTGCGCATCTCGATTCTCGGCTCGCAGCGGCACAATTTCTTCACCAATGGCGGCATCGAGCTGTTCGACTGCGCCGCGCAAGGCCGCGTCGACGCGTTCTTTCTCGGCGGCGGCCAGATCGACGGCGAAGGCAACATCAATCTCGTCGGCACCGGCGATTATCCGAGAACCGACGTGCGCTGGCCGGGCTCGTTCGGCTCGGCCTATCTCTATCACCTGATCCCACGCGTGATCCTGTTCCGCGAGGAGCATTCGCCGCGTGTGTTCGTGCCGAAGGTCGATTTCGTCAGCGCCCGGGCAATCACGCCGGAAGTGCCCCGTCGCGGCGGCCCCTACGCGCTTCTGACCAACATGGCGCTGTTCGATTTCGATCGCGAGGCGGGCGGCTTCGCCTTACGCTCGGTGCATCCGCCCTTCACCCCGGCAGACATCAGGAAGAATACCGGCTTCGACTATGCCGAGCCGGAGGTCGTCCGTGAGACGCCGAGGCCCGACGGCGCAACCCTGGATTTGCTGCGCGGGCAGATTCTCGACGAGCTCGCCGAGACTTATCCGGCCTTTGCGCGGAGCATGACGCAGGCGGCGTGAATCGCGCCCGCATCTGCCACGAAAAAAACACCGGCCTGACGGCAAGTGCCGGCCGGACAGGTTGGGCGATCGGGCGAATCGCCGTTGGGGTGATGCGGTGGTATTCCAGGCTGGTCTTGCAGAACGAACGGGACCGCGACTCATTTGCGGTTCGATGGCCGGCGGACGAAGCTTTCCGGCCACAACGTCCTTTTGGCGCGCGAGCCGAACCGTGCGCGTCCGCCCAGTGGCCCTTGCCGCCCTCGTCATGGCATTGGCAAGCCCTTGTTTTGCCGAGACTTCCAGACCCCGCCCGATCAACAATCCACAGGCCCAGCAGAACGCCTTCATCGATCTCCTGGCTCTGATGTCGGGCCACTGCAAGACGCTCAAGGTCGCGGGCCGCACTTTCGGGTGCAAGACCGTGGCCTATGCCCACGGTGACAAAGGCCGGGTCAACTTCGCGGTCGCGGTCGACGATCCCTCCGATGACAGCCATGTGGTGTCCTTCTCCGGCGAGAACGGCAAGCGCGCCGACGACAATTCCTACGAGCTGCCGATCGACCGCATGCTGCTCAATTCCAAGGACCGCCCAAGGGTCGACGGCCTGCCGGTCCCAGCCGAGCAGACCTCCACGGGCGTCTGCCGCCAGACCGGCAATTTCGCCGCCAAGAAGGTGAACGACGTCACCTGCTCGGCCACCGACAACGAGGGCCGCAAATACGAACTCTTGTTCGTCTCCGACGGCACGCCGGTCAGCGTGCGTCGTATCCGCCAGTCGGCACCGTCGATCCACGACCCGTTCAAGTAGTGATCACGCGAACGCTTTCTCCAGCGTCGCAAAGATCACCGACAGTGACTTGTCGTGCCGCGTCACCGGCGGCACCGGGCGGTCGACCTTCATGAGCTGGTAGACCGCCATCTGCGCCGCACGTACCGAATATTCGACGGTGAACACGACGTCGTCGGGGATTTCGACGAACTGGCTGACGAAGGCGAGATTGACGGAATTCCTGGGCACCGGCAGCGGCCGATCCGCCAGATTGCGCGGCATGAACATGCTGGTGATGTAGGGCATGCGGCAGGGGATGCAGATCGCATCCTCCAGCACGACGGGATCGAAGATCAGATGGCCGCAGAGCTCCTTCAGGATCTCGGCTCCGCCGCAATCTGACATCGGCTTGGCGACGAAATTGCCGACGCGGTCGGGATGCAGCGCATAGCCCCAGAATACCTGCACGTTCTTCGGCTGGCCCGTGAAATGCGGCTGGTGATAGAGCACGACCGACATCAGCCAGTTGGAGTCCTTGAACGTGACGAGGCCGCCGGTGCCGGCCCTGTTGCCCGAGAACGCTTCCATCCGGTCGAAGAACCGCGGGTCGCGGCACGTGACGGTGAAGGACAGCCAATAGGATTCGGGGATCGAACTGTTGAACACGGACGGGTTGCCGAACTCGGGACGTCCTTGCGCGATCGTCTCCCACAGCGCCCAGCCCTGGCTGTCGGCCTTGGTCAGGCGCGGCGGCGGCTCGGTCATCGTGCCGAGGCTCGAGGCGTCCGTCATCGAGCCGTTCTGGAAGAACACGATGTCGTCGTCTTCGAGCCGGACATTGGCCGTGCGGCTGTCGCGGTCGAGCGTGAGCTGGCGCACGCGCAAGCGCGCGCCGTCGGCCTCGAACGCCATGTCGGTGACGCGCGTGCCGCGCACGAACTGCACGCCCTGGCGCTTGAGCCAGTCGGCGAGCGGCCGCACGATCGCGTCATACTGGTTGTAGACGGTGCGCTTGACGCCGCCGAGCGTCTCGATGCGCGGAAACTCGTTCATGAAGCGGTGCAGATAACGCTTCAGCTCGACCGCGCTGTGCCAGGGCTGGAAAGCGAAGGTGGTCTGCCACATGTACCAGAAATTGGACTCGAAGAACCCGGGCGACAGCCAGTCGGTGATGCGGCTGTTGCCGAGCGCCTCCTCCGAAGCTTCGGTGAGCCGCAGCAGCTCGAGCCGGTCGCGCGCGGAAAAGCCCATATGCGAGACGTCGATCTTGAAGCGGTTGCGGTCGACCAGGCGTGCCCTGGAGTGCGCCGGGTTCTCCACGTTGAACGCGACCGTTTCGTCGCGCACGCTGAGACCGGGATGCTCGAGCGAGGGAATGCTCGAGAGCAGATCCCAGGTGCATTCGTAGTGGTCGGTGGTGAGCATGCGTCCGCCCCGCAGCGAATAGGCGCCGTTCGCGAGCTGCGCGCCGTCGAGGCTGCCGCCGACCAGCGGCTGCGCCTCGTAGATCACGATGTCGCGCCCCGGCAGCTGCGCATCGCGAACGAGGAACGCCGCGCCTGCGAGCGATCCGATGCCACCGCCGATGAAATACGCCTTCATGACTTGCCTCGATTGCAGTTCGAATGTCGCCGCAAGATTGCATCGTGCGGCGGGCGCCAAAGTTGCGCTGGATCAAGGGGAAGGCGAGGCGCAATCACGTCGACGTTATCGGGGTCGGCTTCCTGGCGTAGATCTGCTCGATTTCTGCGGCGAAGCGGCGTTCCAGCGCGGGACGCTTGTTCTTCAGTGTCGGCGTGAGCAGGCCCGCGGCAATGGTCCACGGATCCAATGTCCACCATACAGCACGCGGTGTCGCATAGGACGGATAGGCTTTCACGGCTGCCGCAATTCTGGCCAGCAGCGCGGCGCGCTCCGCCGCGTCGCCTTGCTCGCCGCTTGCAGCAAGCCTTTCCTTCTCCTGCGTCCAGGCTTTTGCATTCAGCACGACCAGCGCGGCGAGGAACGGCCGCTGTTCGCCGATCACCAGCGCCTGCTCGAACAAGGGATCGGCGAGAATCGCGGTCTCCAGATCCACCGGCGCGATCTTCTCGCCCGTGGATGTCACGAGAATGTCCTTGATGCGGCCCGTGATGGTGATGCGCCCGTTCTCGATGCGGGCCTGGTCGCCGGTGTGCAGCCAGCCGTCGGCCTCCTTCACCCTGCGCGTCTCCTCCGGCTTGCGCCAGTAGCCAAGCATCACGCTGGGGCCGCGAACGAGCAGCTCATCGAGATCGCCGAGCCTCACCTCGAGACCGTCGAGGACGCGGCCGACCGAGCGCGGATCGTTGTCCTCGGGCGTATTGACGGACACGACCGGCGAGGTCTCGGTCATGCCGTAGCCCTGAAGGATGTCGAGCCCCAGCGCGAGAAACGGCCGGATGACGGGCTCTGCAATCGGAGCGCCACCGGAGACCGCAACGCGCAGGCGTCCGCCGAACTGGGCCAAGACCTTGTTGGCGACGAAACGCTTCAGGACCGGCCAGGCGAGCCGGTCGAACAGCGACATTGAGCCTCGCCCCTGGCGCGCATCGAAGCGCCGGCCCCCGACGGCAAGCGCAAGGTCGAGCAGCGTGCGTTCTGCGCCGCCGGCCGCCGCGCGGCGTTGCATGATCAGGGCGTAGATGCGCTCATAGATGCGCGGCACCGAGACCAGTACAGTCGGCCGCACCGTCTTCAGGTCTTCCGCGAGCTGCTGCACCGAGCGCGCATAGGCGACGCAGGCTCCTACCGCGATCGGATAATAGTAGCCCCCGGTCCGCTCGAAGGTGTGCGAGAGCGGCAGGAAGGACAGGAAGACATCGTTCGGCACGGCTGCGATGCGTCGCGCGACGGCCTTCACATTGGCGATGATGTTGCCGTGCGACAGCATCACGCCCTTGGGCCGACCGGTCGTGCCCGAGGTGTAGACGATGGCGGCAAGGTCGTTTGGCTCGACCGTGACGTCAGCCAGCGGCGCTCCCGCGCCGGCGGCCTCCGCCAGCCAGCTGTCGAGCGCGACGATGCGGGCATCGACAGCAGTGAGCCCCGTCCCGTCCGCGCAGACGATGCGCTTGAGATGGTCGAGCGGCTGGCCGGTGGCCGTGATCGCCTGCCAGCGCGCCAGCGTGTCGACGAACAGCAGCAGCGCGCCGGAATCTGCGAGGATATAGGCGATGCTGTCGGGGTTATCCACGGCATGCATCGGCACCGGCACGAGGCCGCGCGCCAGCGCCGCCTGATCCATCGCAACATGTGCAATGCCGTTCGGCATCAGGATGGCGACGCGCTCGCCGGGCGCGAACCCCTCGGCGGCCAGTGCCCGCCGCCAGCGCTCGAACTCCGCATCGATCTGCCGCCAGGACCGGCTGACCCAGCGCCCGGCGGCAACATCGAAATGGCGATAGGCCTCCGCCTCCGGCGTCGCTTGAACGCGCCAGCGCAGGAGCTCCGGCAATGTCGTCACGTCAGCGAGTGACTGCGGTTGAATGATCGGCACCAGCATGGCGTTCTTTAGTTCTGCTCCCCGTGAGGCTCACGGCCAGAATATCCCTGCCTACCACTCGCACCTTGATCCTCAGCAAGGTTGCGCCCACCCAGGATGCGCAGTCGCCCGAAGAAATCATGCGATGATGTCCGCATTATTGCCCGGAGGCCCCGCAAGCGTTGATCGCAACACGAGTCGTCGCGGCGGGAGCAACGCGAAACGCCCTGACGCGACATGGGCGCGCGTCCGCCGATCGTTCACACACATGAACACGCGTTCATCGGAACCCGGTGTCTGCGTCGTTTCGACGCCCGCGCTAAGCGGAACGCCCGACGCGCACAGCTGTTGTTGCACGACATCCAACTGGAGTGATGACATGAAGTATCTCATTGTCGCGATGACCGTCGGTGCCGCGGTACTTGCCGGCGGATCGGCGGCGAACGCGGCCGGCAGCAGCGCGAGCGGCAAGCAGACCGCGCAGGAAAGCCAGACGACCGACATCAGCGCGCATCGCAGGCATCATCGCTGGCACGGCCACCGCCATCACTGGCGGCACCGTCACGGCTATCACCGGCCCCACTACAGAAGCTACGGCTATTACCCGCGCCACGGCTATTATGGACGCGGGCCCGGGTACTACGGCGGCGGTCCCGGCGTGACCTTCAGCTTCGGCGGCGGACGCTGGTAAGCCGGACATTGGTACGACAAAAGGCCCGCAGAGATGCGGGCCTTTACTTTTGCTCTTCCCGCAACAGCGTCCCCGCCGTCTCCAGGCCACTCGCCAGCGCCGCCTCGACCGTGCCCATGTCGCGGCCGCGATAGAGCGCTTCGCCGGAGAACAGCACGGGGCCATCGTCGGTGCGCGCAAGGATCGTCTGCGCCTCCCGGGTCCGCGGTGTCGCCCACGAATAGGCGCCGCGCGCGTAGCGATCATGGCTCCAGTTTGTCGCAGCCGCCGCCATGAGCTCGCGCGCGATGTCCCCGCGCACCATTCCGAAAATGCCAGCGAGCGAACCGAGACCGGCATCGATCAGCCCCTGCGAATCGAGGCTGTCCAGCTCCGCGACACGCGGCCCCCCGATCCAGCCCGTGAGCACGGGCCGCAGGTCCGGATATTGCGTCCACCACACAGGGATCGTCTCGTCGGACAAGAGGAAGGTCATGTTCGCGAGCTCTTCCTTGCGCTCGCGCCACCATGGCCGCGCGAAACGCAGCAGGATCTTGATGACATTGCCGAAGCCGATGTCATCGGTCGCCGCAAGCCTTGCGCGCGCGCTCGCCGGCAGCGCGATCTCCCGCAGCAGCGGCAGCGGCACGGTGAGGATCACGCGATCGCAGCTGTGCAGGTCGCCGCCGGCGCAGCGAACGACGGCTGCGCCGCTCTCCTCCGTGATGGCCGATACGGCGCAACCGAGATGAATGGTGACGCCGTGCCTGCGGCACTCGGCCGTCAGAAAATCGATCATCGTGCCATAGCCGCCATCGATGCGCGCCTGCAGAGCGTGCCCGCCGTCCATCCATTCCGCACGCAGTGCCAGCGTTGACGCGCGCTCAGGGTCGGCCGCGTCGTAACCCTCGACCATCCGTTCGATCGAACGGCGCATCGGCGCATAATCATCGCCGGCAAAATGCCGGCGCAGGAAGTCGGCCACCGTGAGGTCGTCCTTGAGGTCCCTCAGCACGGCCCGAAGCTCCGCCTCATGGGCTTGGTGGCGATCCTCGCGCGCGAACGTTGTGCCGTGAAAGCTCCACTGCTCGCCTTCGATCTCCTGGAGCGACAGCCCGGCGTCGCGCAGGAGTGCGCGTGTGACCGGCGCCTCGCCATGGACGAATTCAGCACCGCCATCGGCGGGATAGCCGAACTCCGACGCCGGCAACGGATGAATGCGGCCGCCGCAGCGCTGGCGCGCTTCGAGAATTGTTACCTTGCGGCCGGCGCGCGCCAGCTCGCGCGCCGCCATCAGGCCGGCTGCGCCGGCGCCCACGACGACAATGTGCTCGGCCATGTCGGACATCGCCGCCCTTATCGGCTCACGGCCTGCGGATCGTTCTTGATCAGATAGCGCAGCAGCAGGGCGCCGCCGCCGAGCTCGCGCGTGCTCTCCAGCGTCATCGCGGTGATCGGCGCGCGCCGGTCACTGTCCGCCTCCGTCGAGTCGAACACGAACGGGGCGCCTTTCGCGCCGTCGATAGCGGGGCTGAGGATCAGATTGAATTCGTCGATGAGGCCGGCGCGCAGGAACGCGCCGTTGGCGATGCCGCCGCCCTCGACCAACAGACGCTTCACGCCCAGCTCGCGGGCGAGAATGTCGAGCGTCAACGCGAGGTCGATCTCGGACGTGCCGGCAAAGATGTAGGACACGCCTTCGCCCCGCAGGCCGGCGAGATGCGAATCCGGCACGCTCTCGGTCAGCACGACGACGATCGGATCGCCGCCGATATCCGAGCGGCCCCAGCCGATCTTGCCCTCTGCATCGAGGACGATGCCATAGGTTTTCGCGCCGCGCCGCGCGAACCAGTTTTCGCGGGGGAAGATCGCCTCGCTCGCTGGATAGGGCTTGCCCTTGGCGAACTCCGACCCGGTGACACGGCCGATCACCCAGGCATCGCCGCCGAGCTCGTCATGAATCTTCTCGAACCAATCCGTGCCTGCACCCTTAGGACGCCAGCGGCTGGGATGCGTGCGGCCGTCGAGGCTGGAGTGCATGAGACAAACGACATAAGGCTTCATATGGTTCTCCATGCCGCGCTCAGGCCGCCGATCCGGCGCCACCTGCATTCTCCCCGGCGCGACCGTTCACGATCACCGCCAGCGGATTGGGCTTCGGCGGTGTGACGAGCTGGAGCGTGTTGGTGTCGCGATGATTGAACGGCGCGCCGCGGACGAACAACTCGGTCTGGATCAGATAGGTCCAGCTGCCGTCGTCGTTGAAAGTGATGTCGCAGCGGTAAGCATCGGTGCGGAAGGCTTGCTCCAGGAAATCGGTCGAGCAGATCCCGTAGGCGGTCTCGCCGCGCTTGGCCGTGACCGAGATTGCCCTATCCTCCGGCCCGCCCTTGCCCGAGGCCAGCAGCACCTGCCCGCGCGGGATCGCCAGCGTCTGCATGATCAATCCGGTCGCCGGCTCCCACAGCCAGTAGCCGACCTGGTCGTGGAAGGTGATGTCTTCCTCGGGCGTGTTGATGTGGATGTGATAGCGCAGCCCGTACAGAAGCTGCGGCCCGTTGGCCTGCGGATCGATCGGATCCATGCGGATGCGCTCGATGAAGATCCGCCGCTCCGGCCCTTCTGCCTTCGGATTGATGTCGATGCCCTTGTCGGCCTGCCAGGTCCCGGCGAGACGGCGGAGCGGGCCGAGATTGGCAAGTCCGTCGGGCGAGACGTCCTCGGGCTCGGTGAAGATATCGGCGGGAATGGGGAGCATGGAGGCCTCGCGGGGATTGCAGAGGCCAGCCATATCACAGGCAGGCGTGGCGTGAACTCAAGTGTTGCCGCCGGCAAAGCGCCGGCGGCATGCGATGATGCTCATCGCATCCCGCGCCCACGATCGACGCTGCCGCCAGCCGGCCGACCAGGTCTTCGAGCTTCCCGTGCAACCGCGGACCGGCCTCACGCCGCTTGCGACGTCGATCTCGCACGCTGCTCGAGCACGCCGATGGTCGCGACCAGGTTATCGCGCCGGGCGCGAAGGTTGGCCGCGAGCAGCGGGTAGGTCGGCTGGTGGGGGTCGAACACCCCGGCACGAGCCTCTTCCTCGAGAATGTCGGTGTTGATCAGCCGGACGCGCCACCACAGATCGGCGATCAACGCGTCGAGCCGGAGTTCATCAGCAGCACCAGAACGGGACACTTCCTGCATCGCTTGCCTCAACCTGAAACGGCCTGTTCGCCAAGGCCAGGGCTTGGTCCTGACTGAGCAAGCGGAGTGCCAGGACGGCCGGCTTCGCGGGTATGCGCCTGGGAACCGAGAATTGCGCATTTACGGTGATCTGGCGCCGGTTCCCGGTCGTTCTTAGCCTCAGAGGTCGCTTGTCGAGGCGCTATGATCGCTGCTATCCGGGCTTTAGACGTGCCAATCCGGGCCGAGGCGGGTTTGCCCCGCAGGCTCGAGGCGCGGCTGTCGTTTGGTGCGAGCAGAGGGCCGAAGGCAAAGGTGGACTGGGCTGATTTGATCGGACGCGTTGCCTCTCGCCAAGACCGGGAGGCTTTCAAGCGGCTATTCGAGCATTTCGCCCCCCGCATCAAGGGGCTGATGCAGAAAGCCGGCTGCAGCCCCGACGAAGCGGAAGAGATCGCTCAAAACGCGATGATCGCCGTGTGGCGGAAGGCCAGCCTGTTCGACCCTGCAACAGCCGGCGCAGCGGCCTGGATATTCACGATCGCGCGCAATCTGCGGATCGATTTATTCCGGCGCAGAGCACGCGCGGGCCGACTGGAAGACGTCTCTGAGCTGCCTGATGCACCGGACCCCACCGAACCGGCCGATGCGGTCATTTCCCGCGCGCAGGATGCCGCGCGCATCGAGTCCGCCATCAAGCAACTCTCGGCGGAGCAGATTGCGGTCGTCAGGCTGTCGTTCATTGAGGAGAAGGCACACCCTGAAATCGCAAGCCAGCTCGGCATCCCGCTCGGAACGGTCAAGTCGAGGATCAGACTGGCGATGAACCGGTTGAGAGATATTTTGGACGAAGACGCATGACGATCAGCCACCATCCGCCTGAAGAACTTCTGGCCGAGTTCGCCGCCGGCAATCTGGAAGAGGCCCATCAGCTGGTCGTCGGCGTGCATGTGGCGGGATGCACGCGCTGTGCCCGTTTCGTGCGAGCCCTGGAGCAGCTTGCGGGCGCGGCGCTGGAAGAGGTCGAGCCGGTGCCGACCGCGCCGGATGCGTTCGACCGCATCATGTCGCGAATTGATGAGCTTCCGGAAGACACAAAGGCGCCTCCCCCCGCGTCCGTTACGGACAATGATGTTCCGCCCGCTCTCCGAAACTATCGGATCGGCAAGCGCCGGCGCGTCGCGCCCGGCCTGAGCATGCGGCCGATCGAGCTTTCCGGTTCCGGCAAGGCCCGCGCCTTTCTGCTTCGGTCCGCGCCGGGCTCGCGCATGCTCGAACACACGCACACCGGCACCGAGCTCACCCTTGTGCTCGAGGGCAGCTTCAGTCACGAGGGCGGACGCTTTGGTCCGGGCGACTTCGACTACGGCGACGACGAGGTCGAGCATCGTCCGATCGTTGGCGATGAGGGCCCCTGTGTCTGCCTGGTCGCAATGACCGGCGACCTGCGCATGAACGGCTTGCTCGGCCGTCTGATCGGCCCGTTCGTGCGACTGTGATTCTCTTGCGATCTCTCCTCTGGAGTGATCCGGGCCTGCACCTGAAGCGTTCTGAAAGAAACGCAAGGGAGACAGGGCATGGCCTGTTCGAGCCTCGCACGTCAGGTGCAGAGCGAAAGGTTATCCGAACTGCTCGCACGCGTTGCCTCAGGTGAGACGCGGGCTTTCGCGGAGCTTCACACGCTGACACGAGGCAGGCTGCGCGCGATCGTGCTGGCCGCAGGAGCCTCGCCTCATGACGTCGACGACATCCTCCAGGAAAGCTTTCTGAAAGTCTGGCGCAACGCCGGCCGGTATGATTCCAGGCGGGCGCCGGTCACGGCCTGGATGTCCACGATTGCCCGGAACACCGCGATCGATCATCTGCGGACTCGGCGACAGCCGACCTTCGAACTGAACGAGGCAGTTTCGGTCCCGGCGGCTTCCGACGCGTCACATGTCGAGGACTTCGACTACGCCCGCGCCGAACCGATCGCGCGGGGGGCACTGGCTCGCTTGCCGGAAGATCGCCGCAGGCTGGTGGCCCTGGCCTACCTCGAAGGCGAGAGCCGCGCGAGCTTGTCACGACGCTTCGGTGTGCCGGTCGGCACCATCAAGACGTGGCTGCACCGAACCATCGTGGCCGTTCGCAAGGATTGCCTCGCGGCATCGGCTGCCGCCTGAATCCGGAGGATGCGCGCATGGCCGCGGAGATCATTGAATTCCCCGAGCGTAGGCATCAGGACAGACTCGTCTTCTCGGTCGCACGGCTCGAAGCGATGGTAAGTGAAGTCGAGCGCGTTGCAGCCGACGATCCCGAAGCCGGGCTGGATCGATTGCTTGCTGCCACCGAGCGCATCGGTCAACAATTGCTCGATCTCGCAGACCTCTTGCTTGACGAAGTGACCCGGCTGCAGGCGCAGAGTGCATTCGAATCCCTGGCCGAGAAGATCGCGGAAACCAGAGAAACCTTCGACCAGCTCGGAGGACGAAAGTCGACCTGATCAGCCACGCACGGCTTTTCGAGCTCAAGTCAGCTCTGCGCAGATCTATTGCGCATGCTCAGTGGGCCAGCTTCTGGGCGACCAGGTATCCGATCCAGGAACTGACGCCGGCGAGCAGCGATCCCCAGCAAACGTCCGCGAGCGTCAGCCCGGTCGACCAGTTCCGCAAAGTCGCCTGATTGGTGAGGTCATAGGTGGCATAGGTGAAGCAGCCGAGCATCAGGCCCGACGTGAAAGCGCGCAACGCGCTTCCGTCCTGCTGCGCCGGCAGCACCGCGAACCAGATCAAACCGATGGGATAGAGCAGATAGAAAACTGCGGCGGCTCCCAGGTTGGGCTCGGCCCGCAACATGTCCCCAAGCACCGGCCGGTAAAGCCTCTCAACCATGATCCTGAGCCAGATCATATCGACTGCAACGAAGGTCACGGCCACCGAAAGATAGGTGAAGAGAAGATTCATGTCCGTGGTCCCCCTGCGGTTGCGTCAGGCCGGTTGTCGCGCCGGTCAGAAAATAACGTCTGACGAGCCACACCGGATCACGTCCGCGCACTCACCTCTGCTTGCAGCCCGGTTCAGCAACCTGAACGGCGTCGCGCCGAGACACGGGTTTCATCACTGCGCCTGTCTGGGCGGCCATGGGAAGAATGCGTTGGTTCGCGCCTGATAATCCCGGTACAGATCGCCGCGCGACTTCAGCATCTGCTCCTCCAGCGGCGGTATCCCAGTCACATGCACGAGGATCCAGTACATGATCGCTGGCGCCGCCAGGCTGGCCCAACCCCAGGCGTATCCGGGCGCGAGCGCGATGACCGGGTAAGCCAGCCAACCCAGCCACTCGAAGAAATAGTTGGGGTGTCGCGACCACCGCCAGAGCCCCATGTCGCAGACAAGTCCGTGGTTGCATGGGGAGAGCTTGAACCGGCGCAATTGCTGATCCGCCAATCCCTCGCCTGCGATTGCCACTAGAATGATGAAGGCTCCGATATAGTCCTGCAGCCGCAATCCAGGTTCGGGAGCGTGGGCGGCGAGGAAGATGGCGAACGGCAGCGGCACTGAAACCAGCGCCTGCGATTGCAGGAACAGGAACATCCGGCGAGGGGCCGCCGCCCCCCACTGGCGCGCATAGTTCGCGTAGCGTGGATCGTCGATGCCTGCCGCGGCGCGGCGCGCGATGTGCGTACCAAGTCGCACCGACCAAAGCAGCGCGAGTGTCGCGACGAGCACACGGCGTTCCGGCGTGCCGTCCTCAAAAGGCCACAGAGCGGCGACCGCACCAACGAGGCCGGTCGCGTAGGACCAGATCGCATCAACCCATCCGGAATTTCCCGTGCGCTGCTGAACGACCCAGGCAAGTCCCATCAGGATACAAAGGGCCAGCGCAATGCCGCCGATCGCCTGCACATGCACAAGAACCATGCCGTCTCCAGGTTAACTTCTCTTCGGTACGTCCGCTGCGGGAACCGGTTTCGCATTCGGTGGCAGGCCTGCGGGTAAAGGGTAAGGTGATCCGCATCATTCCGCCAAACGTTTCCAAATCGATTGTTTCAACGACCGTAGCTGACGGTATTGCAGTGGGGGCGACAAGGAATGCGTTTGGCCGTGATCGGGACGGGAATTGCCGGCAATGCTGCCGCGTGGCTCCTGTCGAAACGCCATGCCGTGACAGTGTACGAGCGCGAGCTGCAGCCGGGTGGACATAGCCATACCGTTCGCGTCCTATATGACGGAGAGCCGATTGACGTCGATGTCGGCTTCATCGTGTTCAACGAGGCGAATTATCCGCAGTTGACGGCGCTGTTCGCGCATCTCGGCGTGAGGACCGTCGAGACCTGCATGAGCTTCGCCATGTCGGCCGATCACGGTCGATTCGAATGGCGGGGTGGCGGCGAGACCCTTCTGCAAGCTGCCCGCGGCCTGTTTGCACAACCGCGCAATCTCGGATCGCCGTCATATTTTCGCATGCTGGCCGAAGTGCTGCGGTTCAACCGCCAGAGCGTGACGGACTTGCGCGCCGGCCGGCTGCACGGGCTGACGCTCGGCGACTACCTGCGCAAGGAATCATTCGGGCCGCGCCTGTTCGCCGATTATCTCGGACCGATGGGAGCGGCGATCTGGTCCTCCTCGTCGGCCGACATCCTGTCCTTTCCGGCGGAGAACTTCGTCGCCTTCTTCGACAACCACCGGCTCCTGCATCTGGACCGGCCGCGCTGGCGTACCGTCGAGGGGGGCAGCCGTCGCTATGTCGACAAGCTCACCGCTTTGTTCAAGGACAACATTCGGCTAGGCTGTGCCGTGACGTCGGTCAACCGAGCGGAGCATGGCGTGACCATCCGCGACAGTCATGGCGGTGTGGAAACCTACGATGCCGTGGTGATGGCTTGCCATAGCGACCAGGCTCTCGCGGCACTGTCGGATGCCGACGCCCACGAGCGCTCCATTCTCGGCGCGATCAAGTACGCTCCCAACACCGTCTATCTGCATCGCGATCGCAGTCTCATGCCCAGGCGCCGTCAAGCATGGGGTTCCTGGAACTTCCTGCGATGGCCGCGGCAAACGCCGACCCAAAACGACGTCGCGGTGACGTATTGGATGAATCGGCTGCAGGGCATCGACGACAGCAAGCCGTTGTTCGTCAGCCTCAACCCTCCCTTCGAGCCGGCAGCCGATCTGACATTTGCGAAATTCAGCTTCGCCCATCCTCAATACGACCTGGCTGCGTTTGCGGCGCAGCGACGACTCCCGGCCATTCAGGGGCGTCGCCGGACCTGGTTCTGCGGTGCGTGGACCGGCTACGGCTTTCACGAGGATGGCTTGCAGGCCGGCATCTCCGTTGCCGAGGCACTTGGCAGCACGGTGCCGTGGCGGCATTCTGACTCGCTGCTGATCCAGGCTGCCGAGTAGCACGATGACGCCAACGAAACCGGCCAACGCGGAGAATGCGACAGCGCCGGCAGCGCTCTACTGGGGAAAGGTGATGCACGCGCGCTGGCGGCCCGTGCAGCACAGGTTCACCTATCGCGTGATGAGCCTCTTGATCGACCTTGACCGCTTGAACGAGGCGGATCGCCAGTCCTGGCTATTCGGCATCAACCGAGCAGCCCCCTTCAGCTTCCACGAGTGCGATCACGGCGACGGCAAAGGCGGGTGCCTCAGCCAGCACGCCCGACGACTGGCGGCCGAGCGCGGCGTCGACCTCTCGGGCGGTCGCGTTCTCCTTCTCTGTTATCCCAGCGTTCTGGGCTACGTGTTCAACCCGCTTTCGGTCTATTTCTGCTATGCGGCGTCGGGCGATCTTGCGCTGTTGATCTACGAGGTCCGCAACACCTTCGGCGAGATGCACTCCTACGTCCTGCCCGTGCAGGATGCACGACCGGGCGGCGCAATACGACAGAACCAGGCGAAGGAGTTCTACGTTTCACCCTTCATGGAGATGGGAACACACTACCGCTTCAGCATTTCTCCACCGGCGCAAAACGTGACGGTCAGAATCGTGCAGATGGGCGAGCAAGGCGCGATGTTCGCGGCAGCGTTCAGCGGACGACGGCGCGCCCTGAACAGCCGCTCGCTGCTGGCGGCGCTCGTCGCCCTGCCCTTCCTCACGTTCAAGGTGATCGCAGCTATACACTGGGAAGCGATGCGGCTTTGGCTGAAGGGTGTCCCCTACCTGCCCCGCTTGAAACAACGCGAGACTTGAACCATGGACCTCGCTGCCGCTCGTCACTCCGTCCAATTCGATGGTGTTCCATTCCTTGCCCGGCTGGCGCTGCGCCTTGCATCGCAGCTCAGGTACGGCACCGTTCATGTGCGCCTCCCCGACCGGAGAGTTGTTGCTTTGCGCGGCCAGCTTCCGGGTCCATCGGCCACGATCGAACTCAACAACTACAGGTTCGCGCGCAGCCTCGTCCTGGGCGGCGACATCGGCATGGCCGAGGCGTACATAAGAGGCGATTGGACCACGCCCGATCTCACCCAGCTTCTCTATCTGTTCTGTCTCAACGAAGATCTGGTCGACAGCGCCTTTGCCGGGAATGTGCTGGTCCGCCTCTGCCGGCGGGCACTTCATCGGCTGCGCCGAAACACGAGACAGGGCTCGAGGCACAACATCCACAGGCACTATGATCTCGGCAACGAGTTCTTCGCGGCGTGGCTCGATACCAGCATGACCTACTCATCGGCTCTGTTCTCGACCGAAACGGCCGACCTGCCCGCCGCTCAACGACACAAGTACGAGCAACTCGCAAAGGCGATCGAATTGCAGCCCGGCCAGAGCGTGCTCGAGATCGGATGCGGGTGGGGCGGATTCGCCGAATTTGCCGCGAAGACTTACGGCGCCACCGTGCTGGCACTCACCATCAGCAAGGAGCAGCACGAATTTGCCAGCCGACGAATTCACGAGGCCGGGCTCGCGGAGAAGGTCGAGGTGCGGTTGCAGGATTATCGCGACCAGGACGGTCGCTTCGACCGCATCGCCTCCATCGAGATGATCGAGGCGGTCGGCGAGCAATTCTGGCCGGCCTATTTCAGCCAGCTGTCCCAACGGCTGAAACCGGGCGGCCTGGCGGGCATCCAGGCCATCACCGTTCGCGACGAGCTCTTCGACAGCTATCGACAACGCGTGGACTTCATCCAGAGGTACATCTTTCCCGGAGGGATGCTGCCTTCGACCAGCATCCTGCGCACGCTCGGCGAGCGCTTCGAGATGCCCGTCATTCGCGAGCGCCTGTTCGGACAGGACTATGCAAAGACGCTCGCGCTCTGGCGCGACAACTTCAGCCAGGCCTGGAGCGACCTGACCTCGCTCGGCTTCGATGAGCCCTTCCGCCGGCTGTGGGAATATTATCTGTGCTACTGCGAGGCCGGCTTCAGGGCCGGAAAGATCGACGTCGGGCAGCTGGTGTTTGCGCGTCGGAGCTGAGGCGGCTCAGGGCACGGCATCAGGCCAAGGAGAGCGGTGCCTGAGATATTCCCGGAAGAAGTGGTGCCCAGGGGCGGAATCGAACCACCGACACTGCGATTTTCAGTCGCATGCTCTACCAACTGAGCTACCTGGGCGTGCTCCAAGAGAGGGGCCAAAGCCCATCGAGCGGGCGGTTTATAGTGGGCGCGGGGCGGCCTGTCCACCCGGCTTCGCCAACAGTCTTCGCCGGGCGCGGCCCGGCTGTGCACAAGGTACGGCGGCCCGGCTGCGGCTGGCGCGCCGCGCGCCATAGATACTCACAAGCGATTGAAAGTATTGCTATTCTTCCTCATCGACGTCGTCATCGCGGCCGGGGATGACATAGGAGCCCTTCAGCCAGCGGTTCAGGTCGACGTCGCGGCAGCGGGAGGAGCAGAACGGGCGGGTCTTCTCCGACTGCGGCTTGCCGCAGATCGGGCAGGCCTTCCGCGGGGTGGCGGGCTTTTCGGCTTGGTCATTCATGGTGGCGGCAGCTTATACGAGGTGAAGGGCTTCAAGCGCCTGTCAGGAAACGGGTTCCCGAGGCGGCGGCGCATGGGGCCGTCGCGGCCCGTCTACTGTGCATGGGGTTGTTTTGCAGCTTTGTTCGGGCCGCGGCCTTCGGCCTTACACGGCGGTGGTATTGAGCCAGCCGAAGCGGATCGGAAAGCCCTCGCCGCCGAGGAGCGCCGTGGTCTCGTAGAGCGGCAGGCCGACGACGTTGGTGTAGGACCCCACCATCTTGACCACGAAGGAACCGGCAATGCCCTGCACGGCGTAGCCGCCGGCTTTGCCGCGCCATTCGCCCGAGCCGATATAGGCCTGGATGTCGTCCTCGGATAGGCGCTTGAAGCGGACGCGAGTCTCGACCAGGCGCTGGCGAAAGGCCTCGCGCGGCGTGACGAGGCAGATCGCGGTGTAGACACGGTGGTTGCGGCCCGACAGCAGCCGCAGGCATTGCGCGGCCTCGTCCACGAGGTTGGCCTTGGGCAGGATGCGGCGGCCGACCGCGACCACGGTGTCGGCGGCGAGGATGAAGGCGCCGCGCAGCTCGTCGTCGAGCTGCACCGATTTCAGCGCGGCGTCAGCCTTGGCCCGTGCCAGCCGGTTGGCGCAGGCGCGCGGCAGCTCGCCCCGCCTCGGCGTCTCGTCGACGTCGGCCGGCCTGAGCGCGTCCGGCTCGATGCCGGCCTGGTTGAGCAGCGACAGGCGCCGCGGCGAACCGGAGGCAAGTACGAATTTGGGGCGGCCAAGCATCAGGTGATTTGGGAGATGAAGCGGGGGGTGAATTGCGCGCGGAACCTATCGGAAGGGGGCTGATTTCACAACCCGGGAACCCGAGGTTTGGTGATTCGAGCCTCTCGACATGGCTGTGCCTGCATCCTGTGACGCCGGTGTTACGAACACCGCGTGCTAGCCGCTCGCCGCGCCTGTCTTGGCGAACCGCCTCCGGATGCGCATCAGGAGTTGGTCGCAGACCTCGCGATAGGCCGCGAGCTTCTGCTCACGGCTGCCTTCGATCGTGGTGGGATCCTGCGTCGGCCAGTACTCGACGTCGGCCGCGAGCGTCCGCGTCAGCTCCAGCGCCTTGTGATGCGCCTCGGGCGAGAGCGTGATGATGAGGTCGAAATTCAGCCCCTCCCAATCCTCCAGCTCCTCGAAGGTCTGGGGCTTGTGAGCCGAGATATCCTGGCCGAGCTCGGCCATCACGGCCACCGCGAACGGGTCGAGCTCGCCTTTCCTGGTGCCGGCCGACTTCACGTAAAGGCCCTGGGGAAACATGTGCAGCAACAGGCTTGCGGCCATCGGCGAGCGCACGCTGTTCATCGCACAGGCGAACAGCACCGATTGCGGATTGCTTGCGCGTGAGGGCGCAGCCATCGCTCACGCTCTTTTATCTTTGCGCATGATCCGATCCGAAAACCGGTTCCCACCTTTCGGGATCATGCGCGATCAGCCTTTCCAATGAAGGACGGTGATGAGCGTGAACAGCCGCCGCGAGGTCTCGAAATCGACCCGCACCTTGCCCTTCAGCCGTTCCTGGAGCGTGCGCGATCCCTCGTCATGGATGCCGCGGCGGCCCATGTCGATGGCCTCGATCTTGTCCGGGGTCGCGGTGCGGATCGCCTGATAATAGCTGTCGCAGATCATGAAATAATCCTTCACGATCCGCCGGAACGGCGTCAGCGACAAGAGATGCGCGACCACGGGCGTGCCGTCCTCGCGGCGGATGTCGAACATCAGCCGGTTGCCGGTGATGCCGATATGCAGCGTGAACGGGCCCTTTCCCTCCGCGCCCTCGGGCGCGAACAGGTTCTGCTCGATCAGATCGTAGATCGCGATCGCGCGCTCATGCTCGATGTCAGGCCCGGAACGGCCGATCGATTCCTCGTCGAGCGTGACGCCGACGATGCGGTTGGTCGAGTCGTCCTGTACGGGCGGCTTTGTCATGACAGATTGAGGCGCAATCCAATCGAACGCGAATGGGCGTCCAGCCCCTCCGCCTTGCCGAGCGTCATCGCGGCCGGGCCCAGCGCACGCAATTGATCGGGGCCGCATTTCAGGATCGAGGTGCGCTTCATGAAATCGTGCACCGAGAGCCCCGAGGAAAATCGCGCCGAGCGGGCCGTCGGCAGCACGTGATTGGAGCCGCCGACATAATCGCCGATCGCCTCGGGCGTATGGGGACCAAGGAACACGGCACCCGCATTGCGTATCTTCGCGGCGAGCGCATCGGGATCGTCAGTCATGATCTCGAGATGCTCGGCCGCGATGGCGTCCGCGAGCGGGATCGCCTCGCCGAGGTTCTTCACCAAGATGACCGCGCCGAACTCGGCCCAGGAGGCGCCCGCGATCGCGGCGCGCGGCAACGTCTTCAATTGCGCTTCGACCGCCTTCTCGACATCGGCGGCAAGGCGCGCGGAGTCCGTGATCAGGATCGATTGTGCACTGGCATCGTGCTCGGCCTGCGCCAGCAGGTCGGCGGCGATCCAGTCGGCATTGCCGGTGTCGTCGGCGATCACGAGCACCTCGGAGGGGCCGGCGATCATGTCGATGCCGACCTTGCCGAACACCAGCCGCTTGGCGGCGGCGACATAGGCGTTGCCGGGGCCGACGATCTTTGCGACCGGCGCGATGGTCGCTGTGCCGTGCGCGAGCGCGGCGATCGCCTGCGCGCCGCCGACGCGGTAGATCTCGGTGACGCCCCCGAGATGCGCGGCCGCCAGCACCAGGGGATTGAGCTTGCCGTCGGGCGAAGGCACCACCATCACCAGACGCGACACGCCGGCCACTTTTGCGGGCACCGCATTCATCAGCACGGAGGATGGATAGGCCGCGGTGCCGCCCGGCACATAGAGGCCGGCGGATTCGATCGCGGTGTAGCGCCAGCCGAGCTCGACGCCGAGCGGGTCGGTGAAGCGCTCGTCCTTCGGAAGCTGACGGCGGTGATAGGTCTCTATGCGATCCCGCGCGAGCTTGAGCGCATCCAGCGTCGCCGCGTCGCAGGCCTTCACGGCGTCCTCGATCTGGGCTGCGGAAACGCGCAAGCCCCCGGCATCCAGCTTCAAGCGGTCGAACTTTGCCGTGGCTTCGAGCAGGGCCGCATCGCCACGCTTGGCGACGTCGTCGACGATCGCCCGCGCGGCAGCCTCGACATCGGCCGAAGCCTCGCGCTTGGCGCCGAGGAAGGCGGCGAATCGCTGGTCAAAATCGTCGCTGCTGCGGTCGAGGCGAACGGGCATATTTCGCTTGGCTTCCAGCTGGTCTTGGAGGGCGGATCGGCGCACCAGCCCCCTGCTCAATGGCGCGGCGGCCACCCGCCGTCAACCCTTGCGAGATGTCGTACCGGCGAGCCGCCGGAAGGACACCGGTCTACCGGGCGCTGGCATACCGCCTCATTCCTCGATGCCCGGTCCCGTCCCCAGCGCGTCCGCTCCGAGGTCGGTCAGCTCGCATTCCAGGCATTCGACGTCGAGGCGGATGGCGCCGCCCTCGGCGAACAAAAGCAGGGCGCTGCCGCTGGGCTCCTCGTGACGCCCGTCCTGGGGGTGAAATTCGATCCCGACGAGGTCCAGCACCTTGTCCGGCGCGGCGAGATCGATGTTGCGCGACTTGCAGGCGAGCACACGGTCGAAACGGAGCGCGGCGACCAGCCTTCGCGGCTCGGCCTCGCCCTCCAATGTCTGCTCCCAGTCCAGCCGGCTCATTCCGACCACGAGCCGCTTCTCGCTCTGCCGCCAGATGATGTCGGACGTCTGGACGCGGGCATCCTGGACATGGGTCGAGATCACGGCGAGATCGTCGGCATCGAGCGCGATCAGTTTGAGCTGGGGCGACATCGCCGGCGCTTCTCCTTGTGGGATGGGGCTCAACGCGCGTGGGCCCCGAAATTTCCGTCCAAACTAGCGGCCCGACGCCCTAGAGGCTATTGATATCCTCCACCTCCAGCACCTTGCGCGGATACCCCTCTCTGGCCACGCGGATCATGGCTCGGCCGATCTGCTCGGTCGAGGTCACAAGCCGCGGTGATATCCGGCGCAGCACCGACCAGAGCGGTCCGCTCACGGCATAGACGGCCTGCACCCAGGCGGTCTTGGATCGGGCGCCGTGCAGGGGCTGGATCGCTGCGGGGCGAAACATGTAGGCGGCTTTGAACGGCAGTTTGAGAAGGTCGTTCTCGGTCTTGCCCTTGATCCGCGCCCACATCCGCGAGCCCTGCTCCGTGGAATCGGTGCCGGCGCCGGTGACATAGGTGAAAATCATCCGCGGATTGAGCCGGGCCAGCATCGTGGCCGCCGCGAGCGTGAGGTCGTAGGTAAGGTGGCGGTAGCGCTCCTCGCTCATGCCGATCGAGGAGACGCCGAGGCAGAAAAAGCAGGCGTCGTAGCCCGTGAGCCTGCCCTCGATCGCGGAATAATTCAGGAAGTCATCGTGGATGATCTCCGTGAGCTTGGCGTTCCGCACACCGGTCGGGCTGCGGCCGACCACGAGCACATGATCGATGCCCGGATCGACCAGACATTCGCGCAAAACGCCCTGCCCGACCATGCCGGTCGCGCCGAAGATAATGACTCGCATCGGGATGCCCCAGGGATTCGCCGCTCACGCGGCCGCCGCGATCTCATCGAAGGATAGACCGGTCAAGGTCGCCGAGGCATCCCACAGCATGGCCGCAACCGCGAGATCCTCCGCCTGCGGCATGATCCTTGCCGGCCCCGGGGTCCCCTTCAATTCGCAAAACCCGCTTGGACCGTAGTAGCCACCCGGCTCAGCGTCAGGAGAGGTCGCGGCGAACAGCGTGGGCAGCGCGCCTTCGGCAGCGGACTGGCTGATCAAAGGCTGCAGCAGCCGGCCGACCCGCCCTTGGAACGTGTTGGCACCCGGCCCGTTCGCAATGAGGTCAGTCCGCGCGTAGCCGGGATGAGCAGCAAGGCTCATCAGACCCCAGCCGGCGGCGATGCTGCGACGTTGGAGCTCCAGCGCAAACATCAGCATCGCCAGCTTGGACTGGCAGTAGGCGCGCCACGGACGATAGCAGTGCTTGCCTTGCAGATCCTCGAAATTGATCGCACCGGCGCGGTGCGCAAGGCTGGAGAGATTGACGACGCGGGGCGCAACGGCGCGGCGAAGCTGCGGCAGCAGCCGCGCCGTCAGGGCGTAATGACCGAGATAATTGATGCCGAGCTGCATCTCGAATCCATCCTCCGTCTGCTGCCGCTTCGGCACGGCCATCACGCCGGCATTGTTGACGAGGAGATCGAGCCGTTCGTTGTCGGCAGCAAAGCGCCGGGCAAAATCGGCGATCGAGGCAAGGCTTGCGAGGTCGAGATGCTCGTAGGCGATCAGCGCGTCGGGAAACCGCTCGCAAATACCTTCGACCGCCTGCAGGCCCTTTGCGTCGTTGCGTCCGGTGAGTATGACGATGGCACCGGCGCCAGCGAGCGCCATCGCCGTCTCGTAACCGAGCCCGCCCGTCGCTCCGGTCACGACGGCGGTCATGCCGCCGAGCGTGGGGATGCCTGCCGTGGTCCAGTCGATCATGCCATGCCTCCCGCGGCCTTCACGAGGCGGAAACGCCCGCGACGGATCTAAGTGTGCACTGAGTGCAAATTTGCAAGAGCCGGAAACGATTTGAAGGCTTCCAAGGTCGTCGGGAGATCGGCCAGGAATCACGCCAAGCCATTGCCGGCAGGGGCAAAAGCCCACGACGACCCCGGCGTGCGCCAGCGGAAATTACAGAAAACTTGCGAGCGGCTGAGCCGCACAGCGCCGGCCCCGTTCCTGGAGCGCCACTTCGAAGCGACGATCATCGAGGATGCGCGTCGGCAGCGAGAGCTGGAGCGGCGAAGGTGCGCGAGAGAAGCCGGAGGCTTTCGTCAAGCGCACCTTCGATGCAATCAAAAGGCAATATTGAAGTGAGGTCCCTCACTCCTTGAAGAACGCCAGCAGATCGGCGTTGATGGTTTCGGCGTGCGTAGTCGGCATGCCGTGCGGGAAGCCCTTGTAGGTTTTCAGGATACCCTTCTTCAGCAGCTTGGCCGACAGCGGGGCGGAATCGGCGTAAGGCACGATCTGGTCGTCATCGCCGTGCATCACCAGCACGGGCACGTTGATCTTCTTGAGGTCCTCGGTGAAATCGGTCTGCGAGAACGCCACGATGCCGTCGTAATGCGCCTTGGCGCCGCCCATCATGCCCTGGCGCCACCAATTCTGGATCACCGCTTCGAGTGGTTTTGCGCCGGGACGATTGTAGCCGTAGAACGGGCCGGCGGCGATGTCGCGATAGAAGGCCGAGCGGCCGGCCGCGAGCTGGGCCTGGAAATCGTCGAACACGCTCTTCGGCAAACCGCCCGGATTGGCAGCGGTCTGCACCATCAGCGGCGGCACCGCCGAGAGGATCGCGGCCTTCGCCACCCGGCTCTCGCCGTGGCGGGCGATGTAGTGCACGACTTCGCCGCCGCCGGTGGAATGCCCGACATGGATGGCATTGTTGAGATCGAGATGTGCAGTGAGCGCAGCGAGATCGTCGGCATAATGATCCATGTCGTGACCGTCGGCGACCTGCGCCGAGCGGCCGTGGCCCCGGCGGTCATGGGCGATGACGCGATAGCCGCGCGTAACGAAGTACATCATCTGCGCGTCCCAATCGTCCGACGACAGCGGCCAGCCATGGCTGAACACGATCGGCTGTCCCGATCCCCAGTCCTTGTAGAAGATCTCGACGCCGTCTTTGGTGGTGATGGTGGGCATGGATGTCTCTCTTTCGATGAAGATCAGTTGCATGAGGCGAGGACGAGCTCGCGCCGGCGATCCGCAGATAGTTGCGCGGGATCCCGAATGCGATGGTCCGCATCACGAGGGGACGTTGAGAATCGTGTGATCAGGCAAACGCCATCGGCCTGAAGCGGCGCCACGCACCTATTGTGAGCACGACGAAGAACACCAGCACGATGCCCTGCACGACGGCGAACACGGGACCGGAGGGCGGCGCCGGCGCTACGGCCGGTGCGAGCGCGGCGAGCGCCGGCACCTTCAGGAACGATTGGATCACCAGCACGAAGACGTTGAAATAGAGCGAGATCATCGCGGTCACGATATAAACCGGACGCCAGACGCCTTTGAGCTTCATGCCGTAGAGTGCGACGCAGGCGACCGCGAGCAGCACCAGCGAGATGATGCCGATGATGTGCGAGGGCAGCAGCTCCTTGAATGGAAACAGGAAACCGGTCGCGCTGGTGAGGATGGTGAACAGCAGGAAGATCGCAGTGAGGCCCGGCATGGGCTTCGAGCCGAGCAGGCCGAACATCACGACTAGGCCGGCAACGATGGCGATCAGGCTGATGACGACATGGATCAGCGTAAGAGCAGGCAGGCTCAACCCAAGGACCATCACATTTCTCCTCGTCTCCATCGAGATGCGGAGGATGGTATTACGGTCCTCATCGGATTGCTACATGCGTTGTCGTCACATGCATGAGCGCAGCCATGCGCCGTCCTGCGAACGACAAACGCATGACTGATTTTTTTGCACCGCTGTCACAAACGACGGCAGGCTTTCGACGAAAGTTGGATCGATCTCTCACACTTCCTTGGTGTCGAAGATCAAGATGTCGGCGCCGCCGCTGGCGAATTTCGGCACGTCGGCGCCGGTCGCCTTGCCTTCCGGGCTGCCGAATGCCGCCTGGATATCGGCCACGCTGTCGAACGTTAGGACGGCGACGAGATGAATTCCGGAGGGACCTGCGGGAGATGAAACCGGTCCCTTGCTGACGGCGTATTTCTTCAGGCCTGGAAGCTTCTTCGCGAGCGGGATGTGCGTTTCGGCGTAGTGCTTGTCGAAGGCGGCAGCATCCTTGGGTGTTTTGTAGAGCACGACGACTTCAGCCATTTGGTCCTCCCGTTGAGTTTTTTGCTGGTAGATCCTCATGGTGAGGAGGCGCGTGAGCGCCGTCTCGAACCATGAACGGCCCAGATGCACCCGGGCCTTTATCCTTCGAGACGCCGCTTCGCGGCTCCTCGGGATGAGGGGATAGTCGGCAGGATGCGGCGAGATGGCAAGCCTCATTCGACTTGCCATTCGCTTGTCTTGTCCTTGCCTAAAGCGCCGGCTTTGCGGCGTCGCCGAGATAGCCATGCAGGGAGGCCACGACTTGGGCGCCCTCCCCGATGGCCCCACCGACGCGCTTGACCGAGCCGGAGCGGACGTCGCCGACGGCGTAGACGCCGGGCACGGAGGTTTCCAGCGGCGCCACCAGCTTGCCCTGGTTCTGCTCGGACTGCGCGCCGGTCACGACGAAGCCGCCGCGATCGAGCGTCACGCCGCAGCCGTCGAGCCAGTTGGTGGCGGGATCGGCGCCGACGAACAGAAAGAGATTGCGGATGTCGGCTGAGTCTTCGTCATCCGACAACCGGCTCTTCCAGCGGATCCGACGCAGCAGCGAAGCCTCGTCGCCTTCGAGCGCGGTGATCTCGGTGTTGAACATCAATTCAATGTTCGGGGTCGCTTCGATGCGCTCGATGAGATAGCGCGACATGCTGGCACCCAGGCCGCCGCCGCGGATGATCATCAGCACGCGTTTGGCATGACCCGACAGGAACACGGCGGCCTGGCCGGCCGAATTGCCGGCGCCGACCAGAGCGACCTCTTCGCCTGCGCAGAGCCGCGCCTCGACTGGCGAGGCCCAGTACCAGACGCCGCGTCCCTCGAACTTGTCGAGGTTCGCGATATCAGGCCGGCGATAGCGCGCGCCGCTCGCAACGACGACCGAACGCGAGCGCAAGGGGTCGCTGCCTTCGAGCGCGACCGAAAACGCGCCGTCCTTGCGCGTGCAGTCGAGCGACTTCACCGTGACGGGGATCATGATGTCGGCGCCGAACTTCTGCGCCTGGGTGAAGGCGCGCGCGGTCAGCGCCTGACCGGAAATGCCGGTCGGAAAACCCAGATAGTTCTCGATGCGCGCGCTGGCGCCGGCCTGACCGCCGAAGGCGCGGGTGTCGAGCACGGCGACCGACAGCCCTTCGGACGCGGCATACACCGCGGTGGCGAGCCCCGCGGGTCCGCAGCCGACGACGGCAACGTCGTAGATGCGGTCGCCCTTCGGCCCACCGATCATGCCGATGGCGCGCGCAAGCTCGGTCTCATCGGGGTTGCGCAGCACGGCGCCGTCAGCGGTGACGACCAACGGCCAGTCCTCGGGCTGCGGCGAATAGCGCGCAATGAGCTCGGCGGCGTCGCGATCGCGCTCGGGATCGAGCAGATGATGCGGCTGACCGTTGCGGGTGAGGAAGCCCTGCAATCGCACCACGCCGGCGGAGTTCGACGGGCCGAACAGCACAGGACCGCCGACGCCGCCCTGGATCAGATTGACCCGGCGCAGGATCAGCGCGCGCATGATGCGCTCACCGAGTTCGGCTTCGGCGACCAGCAGCGCGCGCAGCCGGTCCGGCGGCAACAGCAGAGTCTCGACCTCGCCCTCGGCGCGGCCGTCGACCAGCGCCGGGTGGCCTGAGAGCTGGCTGAGTTCGGCCACGAATTGCCCAGGCCCCTGGTCGATCACCGGTGTGACATGACCGAGCCCGTCGCGCTGGGTGATGGCGACATGGCCCTTCAGCACGACGAACATCCCGGGGCCGGGCTTGCCGGTCTCGAACAGGAACGCGCCATCCGCATAGGTGCGGATTTCGCCGAACTGCCTGATGCGCTCGATCTCGGCGGGTGTCAGGTTTGGAAACGTCTGTTCTGGCCGGGTGAACCGGGACATCAGCACGTCGCTTTCGGTTCTTTGCGGTTCGTCCTGCCCGATCGCCACCATATGCACTCCAGATTTCAGCCGCCGGCGTTCAACTTCAGGTCTCGCCGGCGGTCCCCTCATCTAGGGAACCGTCGTCGTTCTCCAAGGCCCCGGTCATCGCGGCACGTTCGCGTGCCTGCACCTTCCGCCGCTTCAGGTTCTCGCGCAGCGCCGATTTCAGGCGATCGTCCCGCGATGCCCTCGCCTGCCCCGCGCTCTTGTCGTCCTGGTCCGTCATCAAAGGTCCATTCATGGGATCTGGAGCAGGATGCCACCGAACTATGGCAGCTCAAGAGGCGGCCGCGATGCGATCGTGCGAAACGCGAAATGAGGCAAGTCCGACGTCCGGAGCAACTGGCCAATTGGCCGGGGAGGTCGGCCCGAAATCGGGGGAAAGCTGATGGTTTCGCGCGGAAATGGGCATTTTGGCCCGGATATCGACCCGATTTTCTCGATTTGACGGAGCTTGCAAGCTTGCGCAGGAGGGGGGCTTGTGGCAGATATCGGCCCGCTTGGTAGGCCCCCTCGGGCGCCCGATTCTTCACCAGCACATGCTGCCGTAGCTCAGTGGTAGAGCACTCCATTGGTAATGGAGAGGTCGACAGTTCAATCCTGTCTGGCAGCACCAGCCATCCTGTTGGATGCATTGATTTTCTTGAAAATTCGGTCCTGAGTGCCACACAAGAGTGCCACACAGACCAATGGTTTCCTTATCTTACTCGATGTCCAAACGAGCCCGATCTAGCGTTCCTCAATTCCGCGTTCGCGTTCCTGCCAAGGTCGTCTCTCAGTTGCGCGGCAAGCGCGTCTTGCTCAGCCTCGGCAACGCCAACGAACCACCCTTCATCAAGACGGTGACGATCGGGAATGACGTTGCGTTCAGCCTCGAAACGGATGACCGGGTCGTTGCGGAGGCGCGGCAGGCGAACGCGCTAGATCACCTCCGGCGACTGTTCGAATTGACCGAGGCTGATCCCGTCAGCCTCTCACACAAAGACATGGTTGCGCTGAGTGGCGGGACGTATTTGATCTATCAGGAGGTGCACGGCGACGATCCGGGGGAGCCTTCGGCATGGGCCTATCACAAGGCCCTGCACCGGGCGGCGCTTGAAGGCCGCATCCAAAACCCACCACAGGCTACGTTGATGCCAAACGAAGCGGACGCTGCCCGGGAGTTGTTCGGCGATGGCGATCTCACTGAGGCCGTGAATGCCTTGCCGGCCGACCGGCATGATGCGCTTGAAGATCGGTTCGGTCTCCTCGCGGATTGGGTTCTGATCCGCCAGCGCATCCACCTGAACCCGAATGATCGACGGCGCTTCCTACGCCTGGTCGGAATGGCCAGCTTGGACGCTGGATGGCAGCTGCGCCGCAATGCAGAGGGGGATTATACCCCCGACGTGAGGGCGCTTCGCTTCCCGTCGATCGAAACCGTCTCCGCAGTCAAACCAAGACTGACAATCACCGGCCTCTTTGATCTCTGGTGGCAGGAGGCGAAGGCGACAGGCCGCTCACAGAAAACGCATGACACTTACAAGGGCGCCATCGACCGGCTGGTCAAGCACCTACGTCATGATGATGCACGCCGCGTGACCGAGCAGGACATGCTGGCGTTCAAGGATGCACGGCTCAAGGTCGTGACCGCCAAGAGCTTGAAGGATGGTGATCTGCCCGGGATACGATCGGTATTTGGATGGGCGGTTGACAATCGGAAGCTGACCAAAAATCCGGCCAATGCGATCAAGATCAAGGCCGAAAAGAAGAAGCGGACTCGGTCAAAGGGCTTCACCGATGACGAAGCCAAGGCGATCTTCAAGGCTTGCATCAGTTACGTTCGGAAGCCGAAGGAAGACGCCAAGACCGCGGCAGCCAAACGATGGGCTCCGCTTATAGCGGCTTACACGGGTTGCCGGATTGCAGAGGCTTTGCAGCTTCGCAGGGAAGACGTCCGCAAGGAGTCCGGACATTACATTTTCGATCTCAATCCATTGGCCGGAAGCATCAAATCCGGAACGTATCGGCTGGTGCCAGTGCATCAGCACCTGCTCGATTTGGGCCTGTTGGGCTTCGTTGAGGATGCTGATGATGGCCCTCTGTTCGCAACGGGCAGTTACAAGCGTGTGCTTGAATTGGTTCGAACGGTCGTGACCGATGAACGTGTTCAGCCTAACCATGCGTGGAGACACCGGTTCAAGACCATCAGCCGCAACCTTGGCATGGACCACCGAACCGTTGACTGCATCCAAGGTCATGCGGCGCGAACCTCCGGGGAGGATTATGGCGATGTGTCGATTGAGGCCATGGTTCGCGTGATCAACGACATTCCGAGAATTTCATAGCATAAAGCCTTTGCAGGTGCCGAGGTCGTCAGTTCAGCTTTTTGCGGTGGTTCAGGCGGCGGCCTCCACCATTTCGAAGTACGGCCGGTTCTTGATCCTGAGTCCCCATTGCTCTGTTCCCATTTGGTTGGCGAAACTGCAATGAAATATCCAGCCTCTACGAGCCGCTTCAGCGCGATCCGGGCCTTGCACGTGCTGAAGCTTGTCCGGATAGTGCTTCGGGAGAGTTCTCGTTGATGTTGATCGCAGCTGACGCCACGGAGCGAAGATCTCCCGCGCAGGCGCCCGCACCAACACCCGAAGGTAGCGGGGGTCGGACGTTCTGGATCATGCTCGCGGGCGGCACCCGTGAAGTGACCCCAGCCGGAATGTTGACACCAATGCCTGCGCTACCGCGTCGGACCATGAGGCTGTGATCAGCGTAGATCCAGTGCTCTGGCACCGCGTCGCCATCATTGCCTAGCAGCATCTTCACCTGGGTCGGCCATTGTGCATGCGGGTCTCGCCGGTCGTGAGTCCAACGTGCCCACCCGGTTTGTTTTAGCCAAGACCATGGGTCTACAAGAGCACCAACGTCGAAAGGGCAGTCGAAATCAACGCTTCAGCTGAACTCGCGGCCCAGCTGCGGAGCCAACTCGACTGAAAGTAGTTCATCAGATCTTAGTATGGCATCAGCGAAAGCAGTCTAGATCTGTGATCGGATCATTTATTCTTATTGGCTGAATCGTCGAGCGCCGACTGCCACGCCTGGACGTCCTCCTCGAACCAAGCAACTCTGCCGCTGGAGATCTTATGCGGCCGAGGGAACCGGCCGATTTCGACCATATTGAGCAAGGTACTTCTGCTGAAGGGCACTCTCGCAAGAACATGTTTGATGCTGAGCATAGGCCGCACCGCATCGCTTTGGACGGTTGCTGAATCCGTTTGCTGCGCTTCTAGCTCTTCGGCCGAATCCTTTGAGGATTGCTGGCCGAGAACATCATCAGGTTCACTTTGGCGCTTTGCTTGAACTGTACTGCATTTGCGAATGATGATCTCGATACCATCCGCTTCAAGTAGCTTGCGGAGAAGTACCTCTGGCCTTTCTCGACGAGTCATCAGACAACCTTTCTCTGGATGGCTCGAGAAGGCTATCTGATGACCTGTGATTCTTCCATTTGTTGTCATGCAAATGCGTTTGCATCTGAGCTCAAACGTCTAACATAGTTCCTGAGGACTATGCGTATTCGCTTGCGGTGTCGTGCGTGCGCCAGTTCATCGACTCGTCAACCCGGCGCTGCACCAGCGTTGCGAGCGCTTCCGGATCGTGGCTGCTGCCGTTGATGTGGATCGCCACCGGGCCGCCGCCCCGCATCAATCCCATGCTCGCGTCGCCGCGGATGGTCGCGGGCGGGGGCACGTTCTGGATCATCTGCGAAGTCGGCACCTGTGAAGTGACGCCTTGCGGCACGGCCGGTTTCCCCCGCCGTACCATCAGGTTGGGATCATCAGCGTTGATCCAGCGTTCCCGCACCGAGTCGTTGTCGTTGCCGGCTCGCATCTTCAGCTGAAGCCGTCCGTTGACCATCCGCGTCTCGCCGGTCGCCAGACCAACGTGACCGCCGGGTTGGTTGTAGCCGCGACCATTGGTCTGCAACAGAACGTCGTTCCGCATCACCTCGGACGGCCTCACAGCCGACCCGTAGCGCTGAAAGCTGTTCGCCACCGCGCTGCCGGTGCCCTTGCCGCCGACGCTCTCCAGCGCCTTGTTCACGAAGCGAGCGCACCACGCGTTGGATTTGCCACGAACGTCAGCGCCGAGCGCTGCTGCCAGCATGGCGTGGTCCCGATACTCGTTCTTTCCCATGAATCTGTCGGTCCACGAGAGAGCGTCTCCAACGCCGGCTGATCCGGTTGACGAGCCCGACAGCTGATTCATGTTCTTTCGAACACCGGCCGGCCATCCACCGTTCAGTCCGTTCGGGTCGTTGGCTGCGCCCCTCGGTGCATAGAAGCCGCCCATCTTGTCGATATCACCACCAGCCCGCCGGTAGTTCTTCGCCGCCGTTTGTGCGGTCTTGCTGATGCCAGTATCGAGGTCTGCGAACTTCATCTTGCGGGCCATGCCGGTGGCGGGGTCCATGATGCCACCGGGGTTATTGCCCGACAGCACGACACCGTTTCCGGTCTCATGCGCGATGACACCGGCAAGCAACTCAGGCGGGATGTTGTTCGCCTTGGCTGCGGCGACGATCTGGTCGAATTTCCCCGCCAGCGGAGTGTTGGCAAACTTCCGTTCGAAAGCTGAGCGGCTAAGGCCATCAGCCAAGCTGCCACCGGTGCCGTTGAAATTCGGAATGCTGGACCGCTTGATGATGCCTCCGCTACCAAGGACCGAACCGGGCAACGCAGTGCCCGGCTTGTTCGTGAGCAGGGCGGGGACGCCACCCATGAAGCTACGCGCTCCACCGCCACCGCCGCCCGCGATCATAAGGTCGTATCTTCCACCTGTGTAGATGGCCCTGGTTACGTTACCTCCGTTGATGAAGGCCGCGCGCTCGACCTTTCCCGTGAACTTTTTCAGGTTGTCGGCGAGGTCTTGACCGGTGGTGTATCCGGTCGGCTGGAACATCGGATCACCGGAGGGCTTGTAGTTTTGCAAGCGCCTGAGTTTCTGCCTCGTTTCGCGATCAAGCCCAAGCGCCTTGTTTTTCTCGCGCTCCTCCCTGTAGGCATCTTGCAGCCCCTTCAAATCCTGAACGTGGTTATCGGGGCGGCCATCTCCCATCGCTGCTGCTGCAACCGCAGGATTGGTGAACCTTGCCAGGAAGGCGAGGACCCGCATCGCAGCTGCACTGCCGCCGATTAGGCCGAGCGCAGTGCCGAGCCCGGTAAGCCCAAGCGTGATCGCCGACAGGACGGACAGAAGCGGCGACATGACCGCCAGAACGACGGTGAGGCCGGTCAGCTTCGCAACCAGGTTGCCCATCTCCTTCGCATCGGCCGGATTTTTCCCGGCAAGGAAGCCCAGCGCTGAGAAGGCGGTCTTGAGCCCGCTGGCAAATTCGCGAATGCCTTCCGCGAAGCCCTTGCCGAACTCCCGCCACTTCGCGATGGTGCTGGCGCTGAAATTCCTGGCAAGCGAGGTGATCGCCTCGCCCCATTCCTTCACCCCGAAGCCCTCGCGCAGTCCATCGACCAGCGCATCAACGTGCTGCTTGATCGAGTCGAAGTTGAAGGAGTCGGCGAGGCCAATGAAGGCATCAGAAATCTGGTCAAACCATTTTTCGAAGCCGGCGCCGACTTTTTCCCAGACAAGGCCGAACGCAGCGACGATGGATGCCCATCTGCCCTGCATCGATCGAATTTTTTGCAGAGCCGTCTTGTCCAAAAAGCCAGGCTTGCCTTCGATGTCCTTCAGAACGTCCTTCAGCTTGTCGCGACCAAGGACCATGGTCAAAAGTTCGTCCATCCACTCGCGGCCTCCGATCTGCTTCGCTACCTTGGTTCTCAGTGCCTCCGGCATCCTCGCGAGGTTGTCGAAGATTTGGGAGATCGCTTCCATCGGCCGGTCTCGCATAGCTTCCGCCATGGCGCGCCGACCACCAAATCCGAGTGCATTGGCAGCAGATGAAAGGTCGTTCGCTTGCTGACCACGCGCAGAACCTGCACCGGCAATCTGAGAAGTCAGGAACGAAACGAACGTGCCCATCTTGAAGGGCTGGACGCCAAGGCTGATGCCGGTAGCATCGAGTGCTGCGAGTTGCTCCGGCGTCATCTTCGTGGTCGCGAGCGCCGACAGACTGCGCCGCATTGCTTCGATGATCTCGTTTCCGTCCGCCGCAGTGGCGTTGTTCGAAACCGCAACCGCGTTCAGGATTTTGCTGAAGCGGTCTTTCGACCATGGCATCTGAGTTGCGAGGCGGCCAAGCAACTTGCCAACGCCTTGAGTGTCGACGTCGAGACCAGCCTGTGCCTTCAGCGCCAGGTCAGCAAATTCACCGGCGACGTCCTTGGCGATACCGGCCTTGAGCCCTTCGACCGCCACGTCGATAACTTTGGTAGTGCCGACGCCGAACTTGATGCCGGCCTTGTCCGCGAAGCCCTTTCGCAGCGACGCAACGTCCGCCGCCGTGAGATCGCCGAACATCTGCGCCCGGACTTCAGCGGCTTGAACTTCCATCCGCTTTTTGAGGGCGCTACCAACGCCAGCGCCTGCAATGCCGGCACCGATAGCCATGCTGCGGACGGGCAATCGGGCAGCACCTCTAGACGATGACGCACTGGCGAGGGATGCTCGGCGTTCTACGGCCATGCGGCGTTCAAGCTGGCGCTGATATCCGGCCTCCAGCCGCTCAAGGCTCTGGTACATGCGCCGCGCGTCACTCAGGCGTTTGCTGGTTGCCCGATCCCAATCAGCCGCGTAGTCGCGGGCACTGTATTTGCTGAGGTTGCTAAGGCCTCGCATCTGTGCTGCGGCAGCTTTAATCGTTCGGTCGATACCAGCCATCGAATCCATGCCGGCGCGCCCGACGTTGGAGAAGGATGTGCTGAAACTCTTGGCGGCAACCTTCAGCTTTTCGATATCTGCGATGACCCGCCGGATCGCCGGAGACATTTCGTTGGTCGCGACCAGTGTGGCGCGGACGTTGAGATTTTCAGACATTTTCTTTTCCTTGATGGGGGAGCGCGCTGCCAAGAGCGCGGTGATCGTGTGCCTGCGCTTGAGAAAAGGCCTCTTTTCAGAGCGCGCGGCGATGGACGAATGAAAACGGTGACGCCCGAATCTGAAGGCGTATGGGGTGGCTGAGCGATGCGCATTAACCTCCCGAAAGGCGGACGGTACATCGAAGGTGCCGGGGGGATAATTCCGCTTTTCAGAAATTTGAAATCTTTGGCTCAGCCAACAGCACGGGGCCTATTAGCCACAAAGATTTCGGTGACGACCCCCTCGATTTCATTGCTGGGAAACCTCTGAGGACCGTGCGAGTGCGAGGACGACCATGGCGAGGATGCTCCCGCCAGCCAACTATTTGACCCGTCGTGATCAGGTCGAGTACAATGCCGACAAGTCGATCAATCGACCCGTGCGCCTCCGCATCTGCGGGACCGTGCTCAACGCAACGATCTTCACCGCAAACACATGCACAACGCCATGGCCATCCCCGGCATGGCGAACGAAGGATCATTGTCATGAGCACCAACCACCACGTCACGTTCACCGCCGCACGGCGCCGCTTCGAGCGCTCTCAGCCGCACCGCCGCATCAGCAAGCTGAGCCAAGCCGAGAGGCAAGGCATGGGCTCTCCCTTCGTCCTGGTCGAAGGCAACACCATCGTGGACGCGGGGGGACTCAATGCAGTTGAGCGTTGGTGCCGTGACGCTGGCGTGTTGAGCACGGGCGAGACGATCGTCACCGGTTAGCCAAGGTGCATGGAAGGGCTGGCTGCTGATGCCAGCCCGACCGGCCGAAGATTCCGCTTGCAACCGCTCTCGGTTGGCTTGTATAAGATCAATACGTTCAATCTGATCTTATACTGGGTTTACTGAGATGACCGAGGCCACCGCAAGAGCGCCCATAATTGGTTACGTCCGCGTCAGCACCGGTAAGCAGGCCAAGAGCGGTCTCGGCAAGGCGGCACAGGTCGCGGCCATCCAGCGCTTCGCCGATGCGGAAGGATTCGAGGTTATCGGCTGGCGCGAGGAGACCGAGACCGGCAAGGGTCACGACGCTCTGGAGCGCCGGCCTCAGCTCGCGGCTGCCCTTCGGGATGCGCGTCGGGCGAAGGCGATGGTCTGCGTCGCGAAGCTGTGCCGCCTGTCGCGCGACGTTGCTTTTGTGAGCGGCTTGATGGCTCAGCGGGTCTCGTTCGTGGTCGCCGAGCTGGGGAAGGACGTGGACCCGTTCATGCTGCACGTCTACGCGGCCCTCGCGGAGAAAGAGCGCAGCATGATCGCAATGCGGACCCGTGAGGCCTTGCAGGCGAAGAAGGCCAGTGGAGCCAAGCTGGGCGGCCCCAGGCTGGCAGAGGCCCGCGTGGCTGCCAAGGCGGCAAAGAAGGCAGACGCGGACCGGTTCGCCTCGAACATCCTCCCGAACATCGAGGCGGTGCGGAAGGCGGGCGCTAAGACCTTGCGAGAGATCGCGGACGCGCTCAACGCAAGAGGCATTCACACCGCGAACGGTGGCAACTGGTATCCGACGACGGTCAAAAACATCCTGGACAGGCCGCTCACCGCAGGCTGACGCAATAGCTGGTAGCGCTGGTGAATGTTCCGGTCGGACACGAACGGCCCGGCAGACGGGCGAAGGCGCGCGGCGAGTCCTGATGGAGCGCAACGCAGCACGGTCCCGATGCCCGATACCCGACAGGACACACGGTGCCCGCTTTGGCGATCTGGTCGCGGCCGTTGACGGGTGTGCAGTAGGGTCCTCTAGGTCCAGCAAGGGCGGGGGGCGCGACCGTGAGAGCCACCGCGAGAGCGTGCAATCTGGCGAGTCTTAATATCACGTTTCGCGCCTCCCAAAGAACGGCGGGCCTGAGAGTGAGCTGACACCGCCGTTCCGTTCTATTTGGTTTCGGCTAGCCGGCCATCAAGACGCTGCTGCCCTGTAGCTCGGCCAGCTTCGAGTCGACATGCGCCTGTTCGGCTAGTGCCGCTTCTAGCTCGGCACGTAGCGCGAAGACGTCAACGTTCTCCAGCCGGAGCCGTGCCATCTCCACTCGCTGGTCAACCTCAGCCTTGCGACGCTTGAGATCGAACATCTTCAGGGCTGCGCTGCGGGCCGCCCTGACGCCTTCTCCGACTGCATATTGCTCCCCCTTCAGCCGTGCGGCGTGCTGCCGTGCGATGATTCCGGGTCTTTTCATTTCTATTGTTCCTTACTTCCCTTGAGCAGCACGGTACCGCTCTTCCAGGTGCTGCCGAGTGATGCCGCTATATTTGGCTATATCGGCTTCAGTGATGTTGCCCTGTTTCCGGCTGGCGGCGATCTCCGCTCGGTAGCGTTCGGTGAGGGTGCCAGCCGCTCTGGCTGTGGGGGCGTCACTGTCGATGCTGCCGAACACTTCCGGCATCCGGCTGTGTAGGTCGCGAACGAAATCGGCCGGGCTGATGCAGCCGCGACCCGGCAGATTAATCAGCCCTTGGCTGGTCAACGACGCGCCAGCAAGTTCTACGCCCGCCTGACGTATGGCGTCCTGGTTGGCTCTACGGCCCTGCCGGTCCGCTGCCTTCATAATCAAGGTTTCAAGATCGGTCATTGCGCGGCCTCTCGCTTCAGGCGGTCGATCAATGCACGCCGCATCCATGAGGATCGGTTCGGTGAGCTGGGATCGTCTTGGATCGCTGCTTTGTCGATCTCGTCCAGCAGGACTTGGGGGAGCAGAAGTGAAGTGTTGACCATCGGCGAGCGAACGAGTGCGCCGGCATCGAAGGATTTGGCGGTCATGGTGGTGGGCTTCTCCAAAAGAAAAAGCCCGCGCGCTTGGCGACGGGCTCGGTGGGTGCAGAGGTACAGACATGAAAATGGCCACCTTGGGGGTGGCCTGTTTTCGTCGTGCGAATTTCTCGTATCGTATTGCAAATAGTACAGGGGTATGGCCCAAAAGTCAAGCGAAGCTGCCGGCAACCGCAAGTGCGAGGCGGAATCTAAATGATCGCTTTTATGGGGAAGCATCGACCGAGCGAACCACAGCTACACACTGCTTCTTGTCGACCATTTTCTCCATCACGTCCGATGCCATCGAAACAGCAATTTGCACGCGGTGGTAATGCGCACTCTTTCCTGCTTGGGAATGCGTGACGCGTTTGCCGCTGGACACACGCGATAACGACCATCATGCCAATGACGACGGCCATCAATAACCTGAGCGTCACCGCTGTGATCCTCTGGCATGCGTCTGAAACGGCTATAGAGCGCCACCAGAGAGCCATCGTGTGCCTGCAGGCTTGGGCGCCTCATCCGAAAGCAACGCATGGGCGGCGGCCGTGGCGGCAGGAAACAGCCGCGCGGAAAGCTGATACCAACCGCCCGGTGTCGTAGTGATGAGGTGGAGGGCCGGCGGCTTTTTGGCGCCTCTTGGACGAGGATCAGAACGCGTCGCCTGGATCTGCTGGTCCACCATACGTGCCGCAGCGGATCTGTGGCTCGGGGGCCGGCTCCAAGTTGTCGTTCGCCGGATCATCCGGATACGTCCCGTCCTCTTGCATCTTCGGATCGAAGTGATGCGTCAGGAAGCCTGCGACGCCCGCCAGCCATTGACCGTTCTGCCTTCGACGGGCCGCGTAGAACTGGGCGTGCCGTACGATCTGGCCCGACGGCACGCCACAGCGCAGCAGTTCGTTCCAGCGGACCCTTGCTCCCCGATCAGACCGCTCTCCCGGCTGTTGTTCGGCATCTGAAGAAGTGCCGGGTAGGATTTGATTGATCTCGTCCCAATCTCGCTCTGCCTCTTCACCGGTCTGGCGGTATTGATTGGCCTGCTTCCCGTTGCCCGGCCGGTCAGCGCCGCAAGCGCGTTCCCTCACGGAGAAGCCCGCAGCCACGCCCGGAGCGGAGCGCTCGGGAATGATCGGGTTTGAATCGCTGGGTTCAACCCCTTGAGAATAAACCCCTGAGTTTTGAGTGTCCTCTGGAGGACAAGGGTCTGACCTCCACTCAGCAGGGGTCTTTCCCCTGGAGAGCAGACGTCTGTCCTCTACGCGCCAGACCCCTCCACACGCTGCGGCCAAATCCCAGCAAGGCGTGTATCTGTTGGCTGTGATCTCGCCGTCGAGATAAACATGCTCAACCTTGAACCAGCCTAGATCTTTCAGCAAGTGAACTGCGTCTCGAACTGCCGATGCGGAGCAACCGATCTCAGCCGCGATCGTCTTGTACTTCAGAACGATCAGCCCAGTCTGATTGTGACGGTGCTTGAGCGCCACCGCAGCAACACGCACCGCCATGGACTGCTTGGCGGAGACGTCGTGGTCCATTGCGATCGCGGCCAGGAAATCGAGGCGATCAGTCGGCTGGATTTCGGCCTGACAGTCGTTGTGGTCGTTGGCGTGCTTATTCTTTCGGGATTTTTGCATTACTGTTCGATCGTGGTTCGTTGAACAATGAGATTAGAAGCCCATGGCGTACGAGCGCCGTGGGCTTTTTCGTTGGCAGCTGCTTCGCGGCGGCCGGGAAACGTTGCAGGCGCTCCGGGATGGCCCGCCTCACGAACTCCGACCTGCCCTGACGAAAGCTCAGGCGCGCTTCATAAAACGCAGCCAGTTGGTGCGCTTACAATCGGCAGCCGACGTACAGCCGGGCCGTATCGGAATCGTAGAAAGAAGCGGTTAGTCATGGTTCCTCCAAAACAAGAATGCCCCGGCGGGATTGCCGAGGCGGGGACGAGTGACGCAAAAAGCCCCACTTATGGCGGGGCTTTTCTCTGCAAATGATCAACGATGTAGGATGCAGGTAGCACAAAAGGCGAACGAAGTCAAATGTTTGATCGGCGTGGTCGTCGCGCCGTGCTCGAGCTCCGGTTCAGACTCCAGGATCAAGATGGAGCTTCAAGGTAGATCATTCGACAGCATGGCGAGAACGAGAAGCCGGCTCTATGCTTGAAGGCACTCGCCAGTGAGATCTGCATGCCTCGATCCATCTATCTCGATTATCAGGCCACTACGCCGACGGACCCGCGCGTGAAGCTCCGCATGATCGAGCATCTCGAGCTCGAAAGCGTCGGCAATCCACATTCAGAGCATTTCGCAGGAAGAAGGGCAGCCTCGGCTGTGGAAGCCGCGCGCCAAAGTGTGGCCGCCCTCATCGGCGCGGACGCCGATGAAATCGTGTTCACGTCGGGAGCGACAGAGGCGAACAACATCGCCATTCAGGGCATCGCAAAGGCAACCCCGCCCACGCGGCGGCACTTCGTGACTTCTGCGATCGAACACAAATGCGTGCTCGAGACCTTCGAGTATCTGAAAGCGCTCGGCTTCGAGGTGGACGTTTTGCCGGTTGACAACAACGGCCTGATCGACGTCTCCATGCTCGACGCAGTCGTGACCGAACGGACTGCGCTTGTCTCGGTGATGTCCGCGAACAACGAAATCGGCTCGATACAACCGCTTGAACGGATTGGCCTTCTCTGCCGCGAGCGCGGAGCCGTCTTCCATACCGACGCCGCACAGGCCGCGGGCAAGATCGCGTTCGACGTGCGCTCCGTCCACGCCGATCTCGTCAGTCTTTCCGGCCACAAGATCTACGCTCCGATCGGCATAGGAGCGCTGTTTGTTTCCGCGGACTGTCCCATCCGGCCGCTTCCGCTCTTCTACGGCGGCGGACAGGAGAAGAGCCTCCGGTCAGGCACGCTCCCGGCCCATCTCGCGGTCGCGATGGGCGAAGCGGCCGAGTTGGCAAGGAAGGAATCGGAGCGCGATGGGGATCACGCCTTGATGCTCAGGACCGCGTTCCTCGATACGGTCCGAAGCCGCTTTCCCGATGTCCGGATCAACGCTGAGACAGCACCGCGCATTCCTGGCAATCTGAGCATGACCATGCCCGGCGTGGATGCCGACCGGCTCGTCGGAGCGTTGCAGCCCGATGTGGCGCTTTCGACAAACGCCGCATGTTCATCGGGCGTGATGGAGCCGTCCCACGTGCTGCACGCGATCGGCTTGAGCCGCGAAGACGCCGAGAGCACCGTCCGGATCGGCTTCGGCCGCTTCAACACACTCGAAGAGGTGCTCGCGGCGGCGGACCTCTTGACCACGCGAATCGAACAATTCGGTGGAAAGCGCGGGGATACTGCGGCCAACCCCCGGCGGGCCCACGCGTAACGCCTTGCAGCGGATCGGGTATTTTCCGGCGATTGCGGCTTCATACGTGATCCCGTATCGGTTGCCTCCTGGACGGAACGTCCAGTAGGATGCCGAAATGCTCAGAGGACCAATCACCGACGAAGGCTTCAAAGGCCAATTCTCCGGCCACGAGACCTTCCCACTCCGCCATCTTTGGTTGCGGAAGGCCTTCGATGCCGTCGAAGGTGGACGACCGCGATCCGTCTTCACGGACCCCGAGGCGATCGTCACCTTCGGCGTCGGCAAGAACATGGCGCTCTCGATCCGGCATTGGGCTCTGGCCTGCAGGATCATCGAGGAGGAAGGAACGCGCGCGCGGCCGCACGAACTCGGCTCGCATCTGTTCGGCGGCGATCATCCGTGGGATCCGTACATGGAGAAGCCAGCGACAGCGTGGCTGATGCATTGGCTAGTGGCGGGCACGCCCGACATGACCACCACGTGGTACTGGGCATTCAACCATCTTCCCGCGCAGACCTTCGATCACGATGTTCTGGTGTCCTCGATTCTCGAATATTGCCGCTTCAGGAAGTGGCCCCGTATCGCCGACAAGACCGTCGAGCGCGACGTGGAGTGCTTCGTCCGCAGTTACGTGACCCGCAAGGAGAAGAGCGCCGGCGAGGACGCGCTGGAGCCAGTCCTGGCAGAATTGGGCCTCATCCGGCAGGTGGCGGGGCGGCTCTACGAATTCAGGCGAGGCCCGAAGCCGAGCCTCCCCGACGGCGTGTTCGCCTACGCCCTGGACGACTTCTGGCGGCGGCACGCTCCGACGGCTTCCACCCTGTCGGTGGAGGCGATCGCGTACGAACCGGGCTCGCCCGGCCGCGTGTTCAAGCTCGACGAGAATTCGGTGGTGGAGCGCCTGATCGCCATGGAGCAGGTGACCGGCGAGCGCATCGTCTGGTCGGACACCGCGGGCGTGCGGCAGGTGCTGCGCGTCAAACCGATCACCAAACCCTACTCCCTCCTGGCCGCGGCCTACCGCGCCGAGAACGACAAGCGGCGGGCCGCCTGATGCTTTCGGACCAAGTCTCCATTGCCCGCCGCTTCCAACGTTCGATCCGGGTGGATTCGGACGTCGGCAACGCCGACGCCCTGCAAGGATTTGTCTGCCAGCGCTCGGCGAGCGACTGCCTGGCGAGCATGGCCGCGCAGATATCCCAGACTCCGCAGCGCGCCTTCACCTGGACCGGCCCCTACGGCGGCGGCAAATCGAGCCTCGCAATCGCGCTTGCCGGACTCGTCGGTCCGAAGGGGCCCGTGCGCAGCGCCGCCGTGGAGGCCGTCGGCTCCCCGGCTTCCGAGAGAATCCTGCAGGCCTTCGATCCCGGGCGGAACGGTTGGCTCGTCGTTTCCGTCGTCGGCCGCAAGGGCAACGCGATACTCGACATCGGCAACGCGCTCGAGACGGCGCGCCGGAAGGATGGCAATCTCCGCGGCCGGCCCCGCGGCGAAGTCGAATCCGGTCGCGAGCTGCTCGAGCGGCTGGTTCAGGAGGCTGAGGGGCGGCCCCGCGACGGCGTGCTCCTGATCATTGACGAGATGGGCAAGTTCCTCGAGAGCGCGGCTGCTGAAGGCGGCGACATCTACTTCTTCCAGGAACTCGCCGAAGTCGCTTCGCGCTCCAAGGGCCGCATCGTCGTGGTGGGCATCCTCCACCAGGCATTCGAACAGTACGCCAGCCGTCTGGGCCGGGAGACCCGCGACGAATGGGCGAAGATCCAGGGGCGCTTCGTCGACATCCCTCTGATCGCGGCGGTCGACGAGGTCATCGATCTGCTCGGTCAGGCCATCGTCACCAACCGCAGACATCCCGGCACGCTCGATACCGCCGAAGCGGTCGCCCAGTCGATAAGATTGCGCCGGCCCGGAAGCGCCGGCGATCTGGCCCGCCGTCTCGACCGGTGCTGGCCGCTCCACCCGGTGACTGCAGCGGTGCTCGGACCGATGTCGCGCCGTCGGTTCGGACAGAACGAGCGTAGCGTCTTCGGCTTTCTTTCGTCGGCCGAGCCCGGCGGCTTCCAGGAGTTCGTCCGCAACGCGACCGGCAACTCCGGCGAACTGTTCGGGCCCGAGAAGTTCTGGGACTATCTGCGGATCAATCTCGAGCCCGCCATCCTCGCATCCAACGACAGCCATCGTTGGGCCCAGGCCGTCGACGCCGTCGAGCGCTGCGAAGCGCGCGGCACGGCACTTCACATCCGGTTGGCGAAATCAATCGCGTTGATCGACATGTTCCGGAACGGCTCGGGACTCGCGGCCGACCGCGTCACCATCGGCACCTGCGTCAAGGACGCCTCCAAAGCCGAACTCGACGCCGCTCTCCACGATCTGGAGCGCTGGTCCGTCGCCGTGTTCAGGAAGCATCTGAGCGCGTGGGCGAGCTACGCCGGCAGCGATTTCGACATCGATGGCGCGGTCGCGGCAGCGTTGACTCAGACGCCCGACCTCGATCTCGACCGACTGGCCAAGCTGGCCGACCTGCAGCCGATCCCCGCCAAGCGGCACTATCACGAGACGGGAACGTTGCGCTGGTTTCAGACCGACCTGGTCGAACTCGGAACGCTGAAGCGCAAGGCGACCGGTCGGACGAACGATGCGGCCGGCCGCTTCCTTCTGCTCGTTGCGACCGGAGACCAGGACCGTCAGCAGGCCGTGGACGCCTGCCGCGAAGCGTCGACGGCGACCGACGAGCATCTCACGGTCGTCGGACTGCCGAACAACGCGCAGCGGATCCGTGATCTGGGCCGCGAACTGATCGGCCTCGAGTCCGTTCGGAGCAGCCGCCCCGAACTCGACGGCGACAGTGTCGCCAGGCGCGAGATCAACGCCCGTCTCGCCGCCGTGTCCGCGGATCTCGAAGAGGAGTTCCGCATCGCCTTCACCAACGCCGATTGGTTCGTGGAAGGGCAGCGCGCCGAAGTGCGGTCCGGAGGAGGTCTGTTCCGCCTGGCGTCCGATCTCTGCGACAGGAAGTTCGCCGAGGCGCCCTGCATCCGCAGCGAGCTGATCAACCGGCAGCGTCCCTCCAGCAACACGCAGGCCGGCGTCCGTGAGCTTCTGCGCGCGATGATCGCCGCGCCGGACAAGCAGGCGCTCGGGATCGAGGGCTTTCCGGTCGAACGCGGGCTCTACAGCACGGTTCTGCAATCCTCCGGCCTTCACCGCGATCTGGGCGACGGGCGATTCGGTTTCTCCAAGCCGTCGAATTCGAAGGTCGGAAAGACCTTCAAGCCGGCTTGGGACGCCGCGGACAAGCTGTTCTACGGCAGGTCCGAACCGGTCCCGCTCGGGGAGCTCTACGACCTCTGGAGCGCGGCTCCGTTCGGCCTACGGCGCGGGGTGATGCCCGTTTTGGCGGCGGCATTCATGCTGGCCAACCGCCATCGGTTCGCGATGTACGGCGAAGGGCGCTTCCAGGCCGACATCGACGACTTCCTCCTGGACCTTCTGCTCCAGGACCCGAACAAGATCGCGGTGCGCGCGGTCAGCGTCGACGCCTTCCGGGGTGCGGTGCTCGACGGCCTCGCCGCGGCGCTCGAAGCGGCGACCGGCGAGCGTTGCCCGACGGATCCGCTGGAGCTGGCGCGGCGACTGGTGCGTCTGGTGCGGGATCTTCCGCCGTGGACGCGGAAGACGCTGGGACTCTCGCAGGACACGATCCAGGTCAGGAACGTGCTCATGCTGGCCGACGATCCGCACAAGGCATTGTTCGTCGACCTGCCGGCGGTCTTCGGCGAAGGCGACGCGAACGCGACGGCGAAGGGCATCGAGGGCGCCCTCAGGGAGCTCACGTCCGCCTACACCGCGATGCTGACGCAGCTCTCGGAGAAGATGCTGCATGCGCTCGGACATCCCGCCGGCGCCGATCTCGCCGATCTGCGCGGGCGGGCCGATACCGTGGCCGGATTGACCGGCGATCTGCTGCTCGATGCATTCGCCAAAAATCTAGCATCCTATTCGGGGAAGATCTCCGACATCGAGGCGATTGCGGGACTGGCCGGCAGGCCGACCAGGGATTGGGCCGACCGGGATCCGGACCAGGCCGCGTTGGCCGTCGCGGAGTTGGCGCTCAAATTCAGGAAGGCCGAGGCCCTCGCCCGCGTAAAGGGGCGCAAGCCGACCCGAGAAGCCATGGCGATGGTCATCGGGACCGGAGAGGACGGAAGCGCGGTGTTCGAGGAGTTCGAGGTGGCGGAAAGCGACCGGCCCCGCGTCGCGGCTTTGACCGACGAGATCGCCAAGCTGCTGTCGCGCTTCGACGCCGATCGCAGCGTGGTCTTGGCCGCGCTCGCCGCGACGGGGGTCAATACGCTTTCGGCTCCGGCCGTCAGAATGCGGAAGGCAGGCTGATGGAACGCCACGTCCTCGGTCTCTCTGGCGGCCGCGACAGCGCCGCGCTCGCGGTCCACATGCGGCGGACGCGTCCCGATCTGCGCATCGAGTATTTCTTCACCGATACCGGCAAGGAGCTGCCGGAGGTGTACGACTTCCTCGGCAAGCTCGAAGGATTCCTCGGCGTGCCGATCCAGCGCCTCAATCCCGACCGTGACTTCGACTTCTGGCTGAACGAATACAACCATTTCCTGCCCTCGCCTCGCACGCGGTGGTGCACGAAGCAGTTGAAGATCAGGCCTTTCGAGAAATGGCTCAGGCCCGACCTGGAGGCCGGCGTCACGGTCTACAGCTACGTCGCGATCCGGTCCGACGAGAACCATCGGGAGGGACTGCAGGCGACGCATCCGAACCTCAAGGTCGTTCTTCCGCTGCGCGAGCAGGGTGTCGACAAGAACGGCGTCATCGGGCTGCTCGAGGGCGCTGGCATCGGACTTCCGGACTACTACCGCTGGCGCTCGCGCAGCGGCTGCACGTTCTGCTTCTTCCAGCAGAAGATCGAATGGGTGAACCTGCTCCGCGAACATCCGGAGGCGTTCGAAGAGGCGAAGCGGTACGAAAAGAACGCGGTCGATCACGGCTCGCCGTTCACCTGGAGCGACCGCGAGTCGCTCGAGGAGCTCGCCCGCCCCGAACGGATCGCTCAGATCGAGAGCGACTTCCTCAAGCGGCAGGAGCGACTGCGCTCCCGCCGCCGGCCTAATGCCCTCCGTCCCGACGAGGCGCCTGAGACCGCCGTGTTCGAGGACGAGCCAGCCGGGTGCCTCGTCTGCCACAAGTGAGCCGACCAGGACCGACGCAACGCCTCTCGCCGCCGGCGGCATCTCAGTCAAACGATATTTACAAGGAGCAGTACGCGCATTTCCGTGCCATGAATGACCTGCTCTACAAGATCCCGCCGCTGTTCACCGCTGTCACCGGTGCGCTCTGGTACTTCGCCGTCCAGAACATGGACAAGACGGCGATCTCAGGCGCGGTGTTTCTGTTCGCGGCCGGCGTGAGCCTCTGCTTCGTGATCGTGATGGAGCGGTTCAGGGCCGCCTTCGTCGGCTACATCGGCAACCTGAACAAGATGGACGGTGCCATAAAGGTGACGATCCGGCCCTCTAGTCTGCCCTCGACCATCAAGACCGTCCAGTTCCTGCTTCTGCTGGCGAGCCTGCTCTCGTTCGGCGGACTCGCCTACGTCCTGCACCGGGCCGGGCTCCCGATCGCGTTCAAGTGACGGCGGTCACTCCGCGGCGATACCCACGACTGCAGCTCCGTCTTCGCGGATGATCGCGTCGACGGCGGCATCCAGATCCTCGTCCGACAGGAAGGGCGCCTGCGCGAAGATGACGTCGGCTTCCCCCGTCAGCCTCGCCGCGAGATGACCCTGGCCGAGCAGCGCTTCGGCGCCTTTCATTCCGAGAGCGATCTCGGACGTTCCGACGCTCGCGACCTTCAGGATGAGGCGATTGCCCAGGTTGTCTCGCAGTTGCACCGGCATAACGTTGGCGTCGGGACGTTGGGCGGCGAAGATGAGATGAATTCCCGCGGCTCTCGCCATCACGCCCAGCCGAGCGACCGTCGCCGTGACCGCGTCCTTGTACGTTTCCGTCAGCATCCACTCCGCGAACTCGTCGTGCACCAGGAACAAGAGCGGTAGGCGCTCGGCCGCCGGCTTCGAGGCGTTGAAGGTCCTCAAGTCCCGCGACCCGTTCGCGCGAAAGAGTTCGTACCTGCGCTCCATCTCGGCGACGAGAGCTTCGAGCTCGGCCTGCGCGCGGTTCTGATCGATGACGATTCCTCCCCGGACGTGCGGCAGTCGTTCGATGGCCGCGTAGTCGACGCCCATCTTGGGGTCGATCAACGTGATCTGGGCAAGATTGCTCGGATTTGTCAGGGCAATGTCCAAAATCAGCGCCTGGATGAGGACGGACTTCCCGCTTCCCGTCGCGCCGGCGACCAGGGTGTGAGGAGCGTGAGCCTGCGAGCCGCCGAAGGCCGTGCCGAGATTCAGGTAGAGGATGTCGCCGTCGAGCTCCTTCAGGCCAAGCACGAACGAGGTGTTTTGTCCCGCAGCATTGCGATTGAACTCGCGGCGCCCCCACACGTCCCACAGCGACACGACCTGCCGTTGCGGACGGGCGACGGCGACGACGATCTCTCCCGGCATGGGCGAGACCGCCACGAGCCGAAGGCCGTGCGTTGTCAGAAGCGCCGACTCCCGGTTCTGGATGTCCTCGACCCTGAGTCGATCCGACCCGGCGAACCGGATCAGGGCGGCGTTCGGCGTCAACCGGGTGCCTACGATCTTGGCCTGCAGATTGTACCCCAGCAACGCGGTCCTGAGCTTCTGCGCCGTCGCGTCGAGCCAGGCACGATCGGCCTGCGAAGTCTCCGCCTGCTGACGGGCGCGGCTTTCGATCAAGGACGCGATGTCGGCGGCGGGTCCCGGCACGGCTTCGCTTTCGGCCAGTTTCGGAAGCCGGTCGGCCTGCGCGGTCCGGTCCGCCGGTGGCGGGGTCGTCGTCTCTGCGGGCTGCGTCGGAGCTTCGATGGACCCCGCGGGCGACGGCGGCGCGGATGCCGGCGCTCCGGAAGCCGAACCGGCCGGCGCCGCAGCACGCGGCGTCGCTTCGGCGAGGTTGGCCTTGCTGATCCAGCCCACCCTCGCCGCCGGTTCGCGGAACGTCTGCTGCGTCCACGGCTCCTCTGAGCCGAGCGCGCGCCGGACGGCACCGAGCGGCGTGCTCGCTTCGTACGCCTTGACGAGGCTGCGCAGCTCGTCCCTTCCGAAGATCTCCTGAAGGCCGTTCTTCACCTCGGAGATCGGCTCCTGCTCGGCGCGCACCGCCGCATCCGCCGGCCCGTGGACGAACACGTGCGAGTAGCCCCGGAGGTCGATCGGAATGAGGCCTTTCCTCATTCCGTCGCGGACGGTCTCCAAGGTGAGCGATTTGCCGAGCGCGGTCGTGCCGTCGAGCAGCAGATCGGAAATCCGGGACAGCCAGAGGTCGCGATCGAGCCGGCCCGGATCCCCGAACAGGGCGTCCTCCATACGCTGCACGGTCTGGCGCAACTGGTTCTTGGACGTCCTGGCGCCGTCCGCGGTCATTTCGGCCGACACGTACTTGGCCTCGGTCACGACGGCCCGCAGCTTCGTCGCCCCGTCCGGATCGACCACCACGCTGAGCGCGAGGATGTCCGCGATGCCTTGCTCCCTCTGGCCGAGCCATTCGGCATAGTCGTCGAGCAGGAACCAGGCAACGGAGGCCTGGGGACCGAACTCTTCGGCGATCAGAGCGCGACTCAGAACGAGACCGATCAGCTCGCCGGCGGAAACGCCGCGTCTTGCGGCGCGCAGGACGATGTCGCCGGAGATCGCGGACGCGTCTGAAATCATCCGCTGTGCCAGCGCGGACAGCTGATCCTCGCCCATCCCGAGACCGAGCTCGATCAACCGCCGCTTGACCAACACGTGAAGCAGCCTGAGCTCCGAGGTCGAGGACACGACGATGTTGCGACCGTGCGTGCGCTGCCGCTTGTAGCGGATTACGTTGATGCCCTGTGCGATGAGTTGGCGCTTGTCGAGGAGATCGTCGTAGGTCGCGACCCATTCGGCCATCCGATGGACCTCGTCGAACATGGAGCGCAGGTTCTGCTCCTGGAACGAGATCTCCCGGGCCGGCAGCATGTGTTCTTCCTGGCCGGCACTCCGTTGCCGCACCACCGCGGCGACCGCGTCGATGTACGCCCAACCGCAGGCGGGCTGGCGGGGGCAGGCCAGATAGCTGGTCGCCTTCAATTCGTCCTCCGCCGTGACGCGCCGGTACGACCATCGCGCAGGCACGTGATCGAGCACGTCCGGAAGCTGCGCCGGTGCGGGCACCGCGAACCATTCGAGCCGAGCCTGCCGGGAGACGACGTCGTGCAGGAACGCGACGTCGACCGAATGCGCTTCCGCGGACGAACCGCCGCTGTCGAGCATCACCCCGATCCGGAGCTTCGACATGAAGTTGCGGGAGGTCTCGCTGACGACCAGGGTGTCCGGATCGCCCTCAGGCCGCTCGAGCAGCTCGCCGTACACCTTGCCCAGTTTCTTGCGGTCCCGGTGCCGGACGAGCACGTTGCAGTGCATTTCGTCCTCGTCGTGGACCGACCCGAGCGCGTCGACCGTCGCGAGCGGCAGTCCCGCGGCGTCGCAATTGTAGAGCATGATGCTCAGGTTCGAGCGTTCGTGCGGCTGCAGGTCGAGGTACCGCGCCAGCAGCGTCTTGATCTGCTTCGCGGCCGCCGCCGGATCGACGTCGGTCGAAGCCTCCGAGGGGTCGCGGACGGGACGCTCCATCAGGCTGTACTCGTTCACCGTTCCCGTCTCGGTGACGAGCACGGGCTCGGCCCCCTGGTAGGCGACCGCGATCTCCGGATAGTACGGGTGCGCCAATTCCTCGCGGAGGTCGGCGAAGAAGAGCCTCCTGTCCCCGAAGATCACGTCCTCGGCGGTGAGAAGGTGAGCGGCCAGGCCTGCCACGCTGCGCGCCTTCGCGGCCGTAGCCGCCAGGCGGAGCGGATGCCAGGGCGCAACGATTGCGGCCGGCGCGCCGCCCGTGACGGCCACCGCCCCTATGGCGAGAAGCGGCTCCCAGAGATCCTGCCTGTTCCGGTCGCCCGGCGCGCAGCGCGGCAGCGTCGCGAGGAGTTCGCCGTAGCGTTCGGCTTGGGCGAGCACGTGGGGCGAGGCCAGGCCTTCCGTCCGCCAGGCTGCAATCGCGGCGGAATACGCCTCGGCGAACGACCTCCACGAAGCTTCCAGGGCGGCGTGCCCCTCGGCCGTCAACCGACCCTCCGCCAACGCCGTCTTCAGCGTCTTCGGATAGGATTTCGCAAGGTCCTCGCCGCCGTCGAGCCTCGGCACCAGCGATCCGGAATCCGTCCGGAAGGCGGGCTGCAGCGTGGAGACGTCGGTCAAGGAGACTGCCTGCAGTCCGCCCTTCCGGCTCATCGGCTGGCGCGCGACTTCGGACCGGACCAGAGGACGCCGCCCGAGGCGCTCGAGATCCGCGCGCAGTTCGACTCCCATGGCGTTCGGACTGCCCGTCCAGACGAGCTGCACGGTGGTCTTGTCGGCGCCGGACTGCAGCGTGACGTCGAACTTGATCTGCAGACTGGTGCGCGACGTCGAGACGTTCTGCTTGTACTTCTTCTTCCTGGACGCGGCCTCCAACAGCGCTTCGTAGTCGAACAGATGCGCCGTGTTTTCCCATTTGACCTTCGGGCCGAACAGCGCCGGAAGGCCCCTGTATCTCGCGCAGAATGAGGTCGCGACATCGGCGTTGAGCTCGAGCCATTGGCTCTTCGTACGGCGACCGGCGCGGATCACCAGCGAGCGGTTCGCCTGCAGCGGCTCGGCCTGGCCGTACAGGCGTTCCATCGCCAACAGCAGGCCTTCAAGGAAGTCGGAGCACTCGATCGGCCGGCCGAACACGAAGCGCTCCCATTTCGCCCTGAGAGCGCGGTCCTTTGCGAGATCGTCGCGGTGGGTCTCGAAGAATTCGCGGTCGTCGTCGATCGGCTCCTTGCGCGAGTTCGGATCGTTGAGGTACCGCCTCTCCTCCTCGCTGAGGCAATCGGGCAGATCGTAGTCGAAGAATTCGAGCGTCTGCTGGAAGAGATGGAGCTTGCGCTGCTTCACCCCCGAGAACACCAGCAGGATGTTGTCCACCTCCCACTCGAATTCCGCCAACCTCGCGGATTCGCTGCCCCAGGTCGGGGCGGATCGGATGAAATCCTCGATCACCGGATGGGCTTCCGCCGGGATGTCGTCCTTCACGTTCGCGAACTGCGCCTTGAGCTCTTCGGCGTCCAGCGCTTGACGCGGCGTCCTCTGCTTGAGCAGCAGCGGCCGGCGCTCTGTGATCAGCTTGTCGAAGCTCTTGCGCCACCGCCCCGTCGCCGTGAGTCCCTTCTGGTTGCCGGCGAGGAAGTACGTGGAATGGCGCGGGAGATGAAGCGCGGGCAACGCCCAGCCCAGGGCCTCCAGGACCGGCTTCGAATCTTCCGCGATGGCGTAGCGCGTGCGCTCGACGTAGTCCGAGACTTGGTGAAGCGTCCAGTCGTCCGACGCGGCAAGGCCCTTGAGCGCGGCTTCCCAGATCGTCTTCTGCTCGTCCGGCAAGCCCGTCCCGCTGCTGGCGGCCTGCACCCACAACTTCGGCTCCTCGGTGAGCTGCTTCGCGCCGAGCAGCGTCACGTCCTGCAGCGATTCCCGCTGATCGTCGTCGTTGGTCGCAAGCAGCAGGGCCGGCTCCTGCCAATCGGCGTGCCGAAACGCCACCATCCGCTCGTCCGTGAGCACCGCTTCGGGCAGGTCGAGCCCAGCCACCAGGCTTCGGGGGATGCGGATGGCGATCTGAGAGGCTGTCGCCGTGTCCTGCAGCAGCGCCTGGACGATGGCCGCAACCTGCTCGCCGGTCAATTGGTCGAGGATGAAGCGCGCAAGCCCCTGGCCGGCTTCCAGCTTCTGGAGCCGTTCGCGGAGCGAGGCGGCGCCCACCGCGCCGAGGATCTCGAGGCCGGTCATTGCACCACCTTCTTCCTGAACGGACTTTCGACGTAGGCGCAGGAGTCGGAGAGACGCTTGAGCAGACCCAGGCTCGCGAGACGGTCCTCGAGCCGCCGGGCGTTCTCCGAGAAGTCCTCCTTGTCCGCCTGGCCGCTGTCGATGAACTGCGCGGCCTGATGGTTGCCGACGAGGATGCCGTAGCGGTCGTGCAGCAGTTTGAGGAAATCCTTGTATTCCATGCGGACCTCGACGCAGCAGACGACCAGCGTCTTCAGTAGACGATCGGTGGGCGCGTAGCGGATCCGGCGGCTCGCCCGCCGCGACGACAGGCCGATGAATCTGGCCCACGCGCCGTGGATCTTTCCGACATGCTGCTTGTGGCGCGTGTTCGCCCGGTCGAGCAGCATCGCGAGAAGGTCGGCAGGCTGCCTCCGTCCCTCTTCGGCCTCCAGCACGTCGTCGGCGAGGTCGAACTCCTTCGCCAGCAAGTCGAGCGCGTTGGTGGTCGGCTCCTCGGAAGCCAGCGCGGCGGCCCATTCCGGCGTCTCGGCGATCCGCAGAATGTAGCGCTCCATCGCCTGCTGCGGCAGGGCGTTGTTGCGCTGAAACGAGTCGGCCGAGATGTCCCGCACCACGGAACGCTTCGGAGAGACGATTTCGCACACGAACTGCGGAGGCTCGTCGATGCCCATGACCTCCGCCGCGCGCTGCAACTGATACAGCAGCAGGTGCAGGCCCGTCATCGTGACCAGATGCGGGATGGCGTCATGGACGGGCATCTCGAGACCGAGGATCGACAGCCAGTCCGATGCCATCCTGTCGAAGACGGGGTGGGCGCTGCAGGGCAGGAAGGCTCCGGCCCGCTGATTGCGGGCATGTTGGGTCTCTCCCTGTAGAGCGGCGACTAGCCCGTCGTAGGGCGAATCCACTCCGAACAGGCGCTCGACCAGTGCCTCCTTCAATCTGTCCGCGTGGCGGCTGCGGCACAGCATCAGGTAGAGGATTTCGCCGGTACGCGCGAAGAACCGGCGGTCGTTCGAGACGCTCGAGCCCTTGGCCTGGACGCTGGCGTCTTCGTACAGCGCGTTGCCGCCGAACGGGAAGACGAATTTCGAACTCCACCGCTTGTTGCTGCCTCCTTCGATCGCCGAGCTCTGGAGGAAGGAAATGATCGCCGCGAAGTCCTGGAAGCTCTCGAAACGATCCCGCAGATACCCGAAGTCCGGCTCGTCGAGTCCGCCCGCGTTGTTTCTCATGAGTTCGAGCCAGCGCGCCCACATGGCCTCGTCGGATTCGTCGCCGGCGCGCACGGTGTCCACGTGAGGATTGTTGAACAGGATGTTGCGCAGGCGCAGTTGCTGCTGCGGCTGATAGGACAGGGTGTTCATCCCGTCCTCCCGCAACGCGCGACCCTTGGCATGCTCTGCGTGGAAGACGCCGAAGAACTCGAGCATGGTCAGCCAAGGGGTCTGCTCGTCGTACAGGCGATGACCCCAGATCGCCTCGTCCACCCACATCTGCGGGCCGGTGTCGTCGTGCGTGACGGGCCGCGGCAGCACTTCCATGTTCAGATCCTCACTACGACGCGGCGTTGACCGGCCCGCCCGTCCACGCCGACTTCGATGAAGCGGAGCACCATCTCGCCTTCGAGCGGGTCGTCGTCCTGCCGGTCGATCTCACGCCGCCGCTCCGTGGCGCTGAGAAGCTTGGCCTTGAACATCAGAAGATCCTCATGGCACTCGAGCGAGAAGCTGCTCGGGAGAGCGCCCTCGGCGACCCGCCCCAGGAATTCGAAACGGGTGGGAGTGAGGTTGAGGACCACCGGCTTGGGGTCGTCGCCGCGCGCCACTCTGACCCTCAACGCCGCTCCGTCCCTGCCGCCGGGCGTCAGCGCGACCTCCTCGCCGCCCTGCCTCGGGACCGAGATCATTTCGTCGAGCAGCGGACTGGTCTTCGATTGCGAATGGCTGCCGGATGTGGCGAGCACCAGCTCGTCCTGATTCTGCACCAGCATGCCGGTGAAGACGCGATTGAGACCCCGCATGATCAGGGGCATCACCCCCCGGGGCAACTGTTCCTTCGAATTCAGCCGCCGGATGAGATCGAGATAGGTCCCGCCGTATCGGAACACGGTCAGGTCCCACAGCTCGAACTGGGCCGCATGGTTCTCCGGGAGCGTGAAGAACAGTCGCTGACGTTGCGCGCGGAGCATCGGAAGAAAAACGTCCTTCGCGCCGGTGTCGGCCCCCTCCAGATAGTCGCGTTGCGCGCGGATGTAGGCGGCCGTTCCGCCATAGACGGGATCGGACAGGACCAGCGTCTCGAACGTGGTGCGAAGGTCCGGATCGTCGGCGCCGTAGACCAAGAGATCGTCGACCCTGTTGCTCGTTTCGGATCCGATGCCGAAGGAATTCAGCTTGCGGAACAGCTCCGTCTTTTCTGCCCTGCGGGGGGACAGGTTCTCGCCGAAGACGTTCCGATAGATGCTCGCCAGATGCAGCTTTTCCTGCGTGACGAGCTCGGGCACCTGCGCGCACGACATCAGGCCGTCGGCGGCGTCCGGGTGTCCCAGCAGGATGTTGGCAACGAGCGCCAAGGACTGCCGGACAGGGAAATGCACGCCGTTCTGCTCGCTCAGTTCGACCAACGCCGACAATCTCCGCCTGAAGACGGTCCCGTCCTCAGGGTCCTGCAGCCGCTTACGGTTCTCCATGATTGGACAGGAGGCGCCGGACGACTGCAGCGGGCACCTGTCGCAATCCGCCCAGCCGGGATGCGCCGTCATCTTGTCGATGATCATGGAGATCATTGAGGAGGCGGGCGCCTGGCTGAGATCGCGGAGATGGATCCTCACGGAAGGCTCCGAATTCGCTCCCCCGACTAACAGGCTCTCGACGGCCCGCGTCATAGCCTTCAACGCGTCTGTCTGGGGAGCCGATTTCAGCTTTTCCAGCAGTTGTCCGTGGTTCGCCGCCACCAAGTAGACGCGAGCGGGATCCGGAGCGCCGACGTCAGCGGCCATCAGCTCGAGGATTGGCGAACTCTCCTCCGGCGTCAATTCGCTTAGATCTTTGACGATGACGAGTTCGCGTCCGCCGAGGGTCAGCCTTTGCACCTTGGCGCCTCGATTCCATTCCGCGGGCGCCCCTCCAAGGGCTGTCCAGACCTCTCGGCAGTTGTACGTCTTGCCGTCTCCGGCCGTGCCCGTGAGGATCTCGGTGGCCGGCCGCTCGGATTTCAGATTGGCGAGAATCGCATCCAGGAATTGGGCCGGCAGCACTAAGGGCTCGATTTTCAGCCGCTTGATGGCGCGCTGGATCGTCTCGTCGTACATGTTGTCGTTGGTCGGGATCGGCCCGTAGTTCCGCAAGAACTTGATCCAACGACTCTCCGGCGTCACCGCCATCCTCCTACCCCCGCCTCGTTGCCCTGGCCCCTTCGGATGTGGGAGGACCTAGTACACCATAAACGTGTGGTGTCCGGGCGGCTATCCGAAATTTGTTCATCCAAATTGGATTTGCGGGTTTCCACCGGAATCTGAGCCACTTGGCACGCCCGAGGCTCTTCGGCGCGTGCGGCGGGCTCGCCGTCGGTGCGGCCTCTGACGATCGGCGGACTCGACTTTGATGTTCTTATTATGTTCTATTGAGACATGACCGACCGACCCGCCAGCTGGCGCATGCCGACGCCCCAACAAATGGAGAAGATGGCTTGTGACATCGGCAGGAAGGCCACGTCCACGTCCGAACGGGAATCGCAGGAAGACCTGCCGCCCGAATACTGGCAGGCGCTCCTGAACGACTCCCGCGCCGGCGGGCGTCTCGACCGGGAGCCTAACGCATCTCGACGCCTGCAGCGGCTGAACGAAATTCCTCAGCATTTACTCAGGGTGGCCTGCCGCCGCTGCGGACGGACCGTTGAGATCCAGAAGGCTGACGCCGTTAAGTTATACGGCCCGGACGCAACTTGGCGGAACGTCGGCCAGCGCCTGTTGGACAACACGTGCACGCAGCGGACCGGGCGCCATGAGGAGGACGGTTGCTGGCCGGCCTACAACGTTCCCTAGAGACGGCGATGGCCCCCAAGCATCATCCGACCCCGCTTTCCGGAGGTGACCGCAAGGCGCTCGCCAAGGAGCTCGGCCGAGCCCGGGCGATGACGACGATCCTAGCGGCGCAGTCCGCCGAGGCTCGGGCCAAGGGCGAGGCGCTGATCCGTCAAGCCGACAAGCTTCTGTGCGAGTCTGTCAACGAACGCTTGTGGTCGGACGGCGGCCCCTTCGCTCCTTCCCCGACGATCGACCAAGCGATCAATGGCGGCTATGCCTGGCTGCAGATCGAATGCTCGCGCTGCAAGGCCGCTCGCGACGTCGATTTGGCGGTGCTCACCCATGCGCCGACAACTTTCGTCCACGACCTAGCCAGTCGTCTGCGTTGTCAAAAGTGCGCCAAGACCGGTAAGCGGCCTGCGGCTACCCTGCTGCAGCTGGCGCAGCGGGCGCGCAATCCGAGCCAGGAGACCTGAGACTTGTGCAATCTGTACTCGATCACCACCAACCAGGCTGCCATCAGCGCGCTCTTCCGCGTGGTAAACCGGTACGTCGGTAATCTCGCCCCGATGCCCGGGGTCTTCCCCGACTACAGAGCGCCGATCGTCCGGACCGGCGCCGAGGGCCGCGAACTCGTCACGGCGCGGTGGGGCATGCCGTCTTCGTCCAAGGCTCTCATGGATGCGACCAAGAAGCGTGTGGAGAAACTGCAAGCCAAGGGCAAGGAGGTCGATTTCAAGGAATTGCTTCGGATGGAGCCGGATTCCGGAACCACCAACATCCGCAACGTGAAGAGCAAACACTGGACGCGGTGGCTGGGTCCGGAGAACCGCTGCGTCGTGCCGTTCAACAGCTTCAGCGAATTCAACAAGGCCGAGGGCGGCGACATTTGGTTCGCGCTCGACGAGACCCGCCCGCTCCTCTGCTTCGCCGGCATCTGGACCAACTGGACGTCGGTTAGGAAGGTCAAGGAAGGCGAGACGACCAATGATCTCTACGCATTCCTGACCTCAGAGCCGAACGCCGAGGTTGGTGCCATCCATCCGAAGGCGATGCCGGTGATCCTGACGAAACCTGATGAGGTCGAAACCTGGATGACGGCGCCCGCCGAGGAAGCCCTGAAGCTGCAGCGGCCGCTTCCGGACGGGACGTTTCGTATCGTCGCTCGCGGCGTGAAAGAAGACATGGCGCCGATGGGAGGCTCTGATTACCCGTAGCCTGTCGAAGCGCTTGACTCCGAGGACGACGCTCGAACAAAGATAGAACGAACGATTCTGCCCGCGAAGGTCCGCTTGGCCAAACTGCCGCAACTGCCCGTTTACTATTATCTCGACCACTTCGCCGAAATGCTGGGGTTCGTGGAGAGGACCTATGCCCCCGTGCTTGGTCCGGAGCATCACGCCTTCATAGGGCGGTTCGAGGGCCTTCCGAGAGATGCGCAATGCCTGCTGGTGCGGATGATCAACAGGCGCGGTGCCATATTCAACCGATCCCTGTTCAGCTACCCAGAGATCGATGACGTCGAGCGCGCGGCATCCGATCTGATCGCGGCCGGTCACGTCCGCGCGCTCGGCGAGGCGGACTATGCAGCCTTCGTTTCATGTCTGCCAAAGGACGTCCTCGTCACCGGAGCGCAGGCGGCCGGGCGAGGAGACGTCCGCAAATCCTGGTCGAAGCCGAAGTTCATCGACTACTATCTTGAGCGCATTCCGTTTTCGGTCGCCGCGGAGCACTGCCGGGCCCGCAACTTCATCGCGCTCGACGGGACGCGGCCGATCGAGTTCCTGCTCTACCTTTATTTCGGCAAGACCGAGGTGAACCTCAAAAACTTCGCGCTGCGCGACTTGGGAATTCTCCGGACCAACCGCGAGACCTCGTTCAGCGCGCGCTTCACCGATGCCGAGGAGGCGCTCGCCTCGTTTCACTATAGCCAGGTTCTGGACAGCCTGGAGGACGGATCGGAGACCGCGCACAGGCGGGCGGCCATCGAGGTACTAGCCGGTCCCGCCTGTACGACCCCGTTCGCCGCTGATCTCCGCAGCCGAGCCGCGCATTTGACTGGACTGTTCTTCGAGAAAGCGGGCGAGACCGAGCTTGCCCGGCAGCTCTACCGTGCCGGCCCTTCCCCGGACTGCAACGAGCGCTTGGTTCGCCTGCTCTACAATACGGGCGACAAGGCTGAAGCCGAAGCGCTGTTGCAGCGGATGATCGAGGATCCCGCCAGCGATGGCGAACACCTCTTCGCCACGGACTTCTATGCCCGTAAGTTTGGCGGCAGGCGTACAGGGCTCTACACCGAACTTCTGCGGTCCGGCCGCACAATCACCGTCGACGACACTCATCGCGGCAATCCCGAAGCGGGCGTCGCCGGCGTGCTGCGGCGCGAGGGTACGAAGGTCTACTTCACCGAGAATGTGCTGTGGCACGGCCTGTTCGGCCTGCTCTTCTGGGACGAGCTCTTCGAGAGCACCCGGATGCCCAGCGGGTTCGATTGGTTGCCCCATTGCCTGAAGGACCGCAGCTTCCGCCGGCTCTTCGGCGCGACGATCGACGAGAAGCTGGCAGCCATCGCGTCCGGATCCGCCCTCCCGGGGATTCTCCGCACCGTTGCAGCGAGATGGGGCCGCCCGAACGGGATCTTCAGCTGGGATCACGTGCAAGTGGAGGCGCTGCGCGCGCTGCTCGAGGGATCCGATCCGGCTGGCGTCGCCAGCATCCTCGGCAGCATGTGCGACGATTTCCCCGGGATGCGAGACGGCTTCCCCGATCTCATGTTGGTTCAGGACGGCAAGGCATCCTTTATGGAGGTCAAGGCCGAAGGGGACGTGATCCGCCGCAACCAGTTGACCCGTCTCCGCCAACTCGGCGACGCCGGCATTGTGGCCGAGATCGGTCGGGTCGACTACCGCTTCGACCCCGAGCAGGATTACGTGGTGGTCGACATCGAGACCACCGGCTCATGGTCGAACGGCGACCGCATCACCGAGATCGGCGCGGTGAAGGTCCGCAACCACCAAGTCGTGGACGAGTGGCACTCTCTCCTCAACCCGCAGCGTTCCATTCCCACCAAGATCGTCCAGCTGACCGGCATCACGAACGAGATGGCTCGCGACGCTCCTTTGTTTGCCCAAGTGGCGGATTCCTTCGTGCAGTTCATGGCCGACGGCATCTTCGTCGCCCATAACGTCAGCTTCGATTACGGTTTCCTCTCCTACGAATTCGAGCGGATCGGGCGACGCTTCAGATTTCCGAAGCTCTGCACATGTGCCGGGATGCGGCGGCGCTTTCCGGGACACAAGTCCTACGGACTTGGGAAGCTCTGCGAGATCTACGGGATATCGCTCGACAATCACCACCGCGCCCTATGCGACGCGCGGGCCTCGGCGCAGTTGTTGAATCTCATCAATCAGAAGCGGAGCCAGGAGGGATATATCGGCGAAGCCGCCTAGGGGTTCAAGCCGATGGGGTGGCTTGGAAACGGCTCCGGAAAAATTCCGATAAGACGAAATTTGTCTTGCCCCGTCGGGCAAAACAGTGGTTCATAAGGCGCTGGTCCTAGCGACACGAAGGAGCCAGCCCGATGGCGAATGACGTGGACACCTCCTCGGAATTGTCCAAGATCGCGAAACTGAACGGTGACTTCCGAAGGAATTACGGCACTCTCATCGGTGCGATTTTGTACCTCCGCAC
>Ga0268287_100079_pt1 | contig 92981 bp, 98 predicted proteins | sample MetcocultureR3M_FD_191348 | JGI IMG/M metagenome (GOLD analysis project Ga0268287, IMG submission 191348) | Soil microbial communities from Anza Borrego Desert, Southern California, United States - Methanotrophic co-culture R3-M | ecosystem: Environmental > Terrestrial > Soil > Desert | place... | reverse complement strand
GCTGAAATCGAAAGGAAAACCCGGCAAAGTCGCGCTCGTCGCCGTCATGCGAAAGATGATCATCATCCTCAACGCAAGAATGCGGGAACACCACGCTAACGCGATTGACACCTAACACCGTTGCTTTAGTTTTGTGCCATCGCGGTTCTCGGCGAGATCCAGTTGTGCCACTGCTCTACGCTGCCATGGAACACATTGAGGTCGATCTTGCCGTCGACGCCGTGTGACAGGCCCGAACCGGAATACTGCCAGAAGACCCATTTGCGGCCCGGATAGACCTTGGAGGGATGCTGGGCAACGGCGCGCAGCCAGAAGGGGTAGTTCAGGAATTCGCCCGAGAGGTTGTCCTCGTAGAAATCGGGTGCCGTATAGATGATCGGGCGCCGGCCGTAGTGACGTTCGAGCATATCCATGAAGACCTGCATCTTCTCCAGCACGCGCTTTCGCGCAAGGCGTTGCTTGCAGCGGGATTCGCCGTTCCACTCCACGTCGATGACCGGCGGCAGCGCGTCCGGATCCCTCGGCACGTTGCGGATGAACCACTCCGCCTGCTCGCCCGCCGTGCGGCACCAGTAGAAGAAGTGGTAGGCGCCGCGTTTCAGGCCGGCTTCCTTGGCACGGCGCCAATTCGTCCTGAACATCGGATCAAGATGGTCGCCGCCATCGGTCGCTTTGATATAGGCGAAATTCGCCCCTTGCATGCGGAGTTTCGTCCAGTCGATATCGCCCTGCCAGCGCGATACGTCGACGCCGTGAACGGCGTAATCCTTCGGCGAGACGCGTCCGAAGTTGATCGGTTTGGCATCGCGAAAGCGGCGGCTGTAGATCTGCATGCGTCCGCGCCCCGGCGCCGGTTCGATCGCGGGGCTTTCAGGCATCAGCGTGGCAACGGGTCGTTCCGTGGGAAGCGGCATCCCGACCGTTGTTTCGCGGACGAAGGCCTGCGGTCCTGGTGCCGGGGTAGACCACGCAAGCGTCTCCGCTTGTGGCGCCTGAGAGCCGACTCGAGAGGTCTTGCCGACGCCGACCGATGGCACTGGCGCTGCCGGTTGGACGACCGAGCCGGTTGTTTCCTTGGCGGCGACGCCCGAAGCGGCGCTTTCCGAGCCTGAGCTGGACGTGCAGCCAGCAAGTGCGAAGCCAGCGATGAAAAGTGGCAAGACCGTTAGACGCATGACAACCCGTACGCAACATAAACCGGAGTCTCATCCCGTCTGCCGACGGAATACCTAATGGAAAATTACCGGAAAACACTGAATGCAATCTTAATTACCGGCCCTTGAATTCTCTCTTATTCCCGCTTGGGGAAACACCAACGGCTGCAGCGGCTTGTCAGGCCTGGTGGGAACAACTTCCTAACAGGGTGGTTGGGTAGACATCGCACAGACGGTAATCCGCCGATCCTGTCTTAGAACACTGGGAGAGACCAATGACAGAACGTGACCTTAATCTCACAAAAGGTCCTCAACCCGAATCTCCGTATGCGGACGCCGGCAATCCGGCCAGGGATATTCCGACCCCGCAATCCGGCCAGGGCTCCGGACCCGGGATGGAATCTCGGCAGGGCGCTGGGGCCGGAATCGTGGACAAGGCCAGGGAGGATTTGCGTGGGGCCAAGTCAGCTGCCCGCGTTGAAATCAGCCAGGCAACTGAAAAGGCAAAGCAAGCAGCAGCCGGTCAAAAGGACTTTGCCGCTGAGCGGGTCGGTGGCATCGCCGCGGCCATCGGCAAGGTTGGCGACGAACTGCAGCAAGGCGACCAAGCGGCTGTCGGGCGTTACGCAAAGCAGATCGGCTCAAGCGTGCAGCGCTTTGCAGATGATATCAAGGGCAAGGATATCGGTGAGATCGCTGGAATGGCGGAGGAATTTGGTCGCCGGAACCCGGCAGCTTTCCTCGGGATCGCAGCGCTTGCCGGTTTTGCCGCTAGCCGCTTTCTGACTGCATCCGCAGATCGCCACGCACAGCCGAAGACCTCACGCAGCGATGAGGCAAGCGTTACCAGATCGCAATCCGCGCTCACCTCTCCCGCTACCACCGGGACGGGCACAAATTTTGGTACGGGTTATCAGACAGGAGGCACCCACAATGGCTAACAGCTTCGACAATCGCCCCCTTCCGGAACTGGTACGGGACCTGGTGACCGATATCACCGGCCTGTTCCGCAAGGAAATTACTCTGGCCAAGACGGAAGCTTCGGCAAAGATGTCGTCCGCGCTGACCGGCGTAGAGGCATTCGCGGCCGGCGTGATTTTCGCCATCGCCGCAGTCGGCGTCCTCCTGGCCGCCCTCGTTAGGGGGCTAACCGCATTTTTCGTTTCCCGCGGAATGGCTGAACCCGGCGCCGATGCGCTGTCCTCCGTCATTGTCGGAGTGCTTGTCGCACTTGCGGCATGGATGATGATTTCCAAAGGCCTTGCCACCCTGCGTGGCGAAAATCTCAAACTGGATCGTACCTCGTCCTCGCTTCGCCGGGACGCCCAGATGATCAAGGAGCGTGTGTGATGGTTCACATTTCTGATAACGCCAAGGCCGAAGCGCTCGAACGGGAGATCGATGAGGATCGCCGCCGTATCGAAGAACGGATGAACGCCATTCAGGCCAAAATGTCTCCAGGACAGTTGCTTGATGAAGCGCTGGGCTGGGCAAAGTCCAGCGGTGGCGGCGAATATGTCGCCAATCTCGGCAATGCCGTGAAGACCAATCCTATTCCCGTCGCGTTGATGGGCGTCGGCATGGCCTGGCTGATGGCAAACCCGGCAGGTTCAAGAACTGCACAGACGGACCAGTCTGATTACGAGGAAGAGAACTATCCTCTCGCGCCGGTCCAGGGACCTGTCCGCCGCACCGGCCCGGTACAGATCGATGGGGAATATCGCTACAGCCATTTTGCCGACGAAGGGGGCAGCCGGTTCAAGGCCCTGACGGATGAGACCGGCCGGCGAGCAGGACACTTCATGGATGACGCCGGCCGGACCTATCGCGGTTTTGCCGACGCCGCCGGCCAGCAGATCCATGACATACGCGACGAAACCGGCAGGCTCTTTGACGAGGCCTCCGGGTGGGTGGCCAAGACGTGGCGACGCATGGGTGCGACTGCATCCCAGGCGAGTGGTTCCGTGGCCGCGAGCTTCCGGTCCGTCCGGGACGGCACGATGTCGAGAACCGACGCGCTAAGAGATCAAGCCTCTGATATGAACAGCGCCATCCTGAACCACTTCAGGGACCAGCCATTGATTGGAGGCGCCTTGGCATTTGCGCTTGGCGCGGCAATCGGTGCGGCTCTTCCCAACACGCGTCGAGAAGATGAAATGATGGGAGAAATGTCCGACGATATGCGTGAACAAATAGCCGCCAAGGCATCCGATGTTCGTGACAAGGCTGAGGAGGTGGCGTCCGACGTCTATGAAAAGGCAGCGGCAGTTGCCTCCGACGTTCACGATGTCGCCAAAGAACGCATCGTCGAGGAAGCGAAACCTTATCGGCGCTCCAGTGGCGATGGGCGTGCCGATCCCCGCACCCATTGAATAACCTGCACGTCGCATGCAAAGGCTCCCGAGGAATAGCGGGAGCCTTTTATCGCTCTGCGCCGGCCTTGAGCCGCGCAGCCTCACGCCGTGCAAGGCTCTCCGGCGGCCAAAGCGCTTTGGTACTGTAATATTCCTCGAAGACATCAGCATCGTCCGGCAGCCTTACCCAGGGCACTTTCGAACGGGTGAAGATATGGACGTCGGGCTTGAATTCCGCTCGCCGGTTCAGAGTCGAAACACGAATGAAAAACATCCCTCGACGACGGCCGTAATCGCTCCAGAGCGCCGTCTGGCATTGAGGACACCGGTAGATATCATGCGGATGACCGCTGTCTGTCGCCATCGTGACGGCAACCGGCTCGCCCTTGACGATAACGACGCGCTCGGCCTCGATCAGCGCGTTGATGGCAAAGGCGCCGCCGGTCTGTTGCTGGCAATCGGTACAGTGGCAGCAATGGATGAACATCGGCCGTCCGCGCATGCGGTAGTGGATTCTGCCGCAGAAACAACTGCCCTCAAAGATCTCGTCCATATGGCTTCTGCTCCCTGAAACACGGTGACCCTATCATGAATTATCGTGCCCTTAGCCTGCAAACGAAAATGAGGAAGACGCAAACGGCCGGTTCTGCTTTAACTCCCTCAAGGTCGCATTCAACGGGGATAAAAGGATGTCAAAGGAGCGGATCGGGATCGTTGGCTTGGGACGTATGGGCAGCGCCATGGCGGAGCGGCTTGCCAAGCAGGGCTTCTCCGTAACCGGCTGGAGCCGCAGCGGCCTTTCGCAACAAAAGGCTTCCACGCTTGGAATTGCTGCGGCAGGCGACTTGGCCCGCCTGTCGGCTGCCTCGGACATCATCATTCTCGCCCTCCTCAACGAGGCAGCTGTGCATGCCGTGCTCGACGAGATTGCATCTGCCGATCCCGCCCGGAAACTGATCGTTGATACGAGTACGGTTAGTCCCGAGGTGCTGCGCACCCATCAGGCGATGATGGAACAAAAGCAAGCGGCGCTTCTGGACGCGCCGATTGCCGGGGGGCCGGAGACGTTGCTTGCTGGGACGGCCGGCTTCTATATCGGCGGTGCGGATGACAATTTTCGGCGCTTTCAGCCGATCGCTGAGGTTTTGTCGAACAGGGTCCTGCATGTCGGCATGCTGGGTGACGGCGCATCGGCAAAGCTCATCAACAACATGATGTTGATGGGGCTCTGGCAGACCATGAAGGAAGCGATCCAGCTTGGTGGCAAAGCCGGTCTTTCGGCCGAAAAAATGATCGAGATCCTGTCCGGCAGCCCTGCAGCCAGCCCGGCGATGAAATCGAGGCTGCCGGTCATCCTCGGTCAGACGGAAGCTGTCGGCTTTCCCGTCTCGGGCGTGCTAAAGGATATGGATGTGGTCTTTGACGTTGCCGGTCGTCTCGGCGTCGCAATACCGGTGATCGAAGCGGCTTGTGTAAGTTTCAGGCAAGCGGCCGCGCTCGGCCATAGCGACGCGGATCTCGGCACCGTGGTGCGGCTGGCGCTGGAAGGGAAAAGCTGAGCGGAGTCCGCTCAGCCTGGTCGAGCGATCAGAACGTGCGGCTGAGTCTGGCGTCGACGGAATGGCGGTTGCCGCCGCGGAGCGCAAAGAACAGGAAGATCGCGGCCCAGAGGATGGATTTTTCTGCGCCAGCAAGACCCTCGGCACGGACGATTCCATGGAAGTAGACCGTGACCAGCAGCACGATCATCGCCGCAAAGGATGCTGGGCGGGTGAAGAGGCCGATGGCGATGAATATTCCGCCGAAGAACTCGGTCGCCGCCAGAAGCGGCGACCAGAAGACGCCTGGATAGAAGCCGAGGCTTTCCACCATGCCGACGGCGCCGAACGGATTGGTGATCTTTCCGAATCCGTGCGTAACAAGCAGCACACCCGCGGTCACCCGCAACAGGGTTTCAACGATCTCGTGGGCGGAGGTATAGACAGGGGAAAGTGCCGGAATGATAAGGCGTGAGCGTGTCGTGGACTGGAGAGCCATGGGAGGACCTCTTTGATTGGTTATGGGACATGATGCGTCGCGCCACAAATTGACGGAGGAGCAGTCCGTGTCGAGATGTCCGCGTTCAAAACTTGACTTTTATAGGTGACAATATTGTGAGATTGATTTGAAAAGCCATGAAAGGTGAATCCAATGAAAAAACCGCGCATTACCATTCTGTACTGCACGCAATGCAACTGGCTATTGCGGGCCGGGTGGATGGCACAGGAACTCTTGCAGACCTTTACCGACTCGCTCGGCGAGGTGGCGCTTATTCCGGGAACTGGCGGCAATTTCGAAATCCGGATCGATGATGAATTGATCTGGGAGCGCAAGCGCGATGGCGGGTTCCCCGGTCCGAAGGAGTTGAAGCAGCGTATTCGCGATGTCATCGATCCCGATCGCGACCTTGGTCATCTGGATCGTACAGCGGAGGAAGGCGGCGGGGCCTGACGGTCTTATCGGTCGACGGCGAAGGTTTTTCCATGACTGACATGGAAACTTCAAAAAGCCAGTTGACAGCGAAGAGCCACGCCCGTACATGGCTCTCCGTCGCCCAGATGGCGGAATTGGTAGACGCGCCAGCTTCAGGTGCTGGTACCCGAAAGGGTGTGGAGGTTCGAGTCCTCTTCTGGGCACCATTCCATTCAGAACGTATTGATTACGTTCATCTTTCTGATATTTCTGAGTAATTCGCTCACCCACTGCTACACACGGGTGATACACAGTGCATATCAGATGGCTTCCCCAATGCGGCGTCCCGGTACCTCCTTCATTCAATTCAGAAAGCGTATTCCGCAGGATGTCTTGAGCAAAGCTCGAGGCGCATCTCTCGCCATTCCTGTGGGGGACGAGGTCTTCCAAACCGTCGTTGGTACAAAGGCTATGGAGATTACGGTCTCGCTGCGCACACGCGACCAACGTGAAGCCAAAGAGCGCCAAGCTCAGGTAAGCCTCTATCTCGATGGCATGTGGCAATCTCTTCGGGACGGGCCGAAGCAGCTTTCTCACAAGCAAATTCAAGCCCTGGCAGGTGAGGTCTACAAACAGCTTGTGGCATCGTTCGAGGACGACCCGGGTAGTCCCAGGGCGTGGCGGGAGGTCGTTCAGCTACAGGCCAACGCCATGGCAGGTGGTGACGCTGCGAGAGAGCGCTGGTTCGGTCCGACCGTTGATCAAACACTGGCCAGTCACGGTTTGGTTGTCTCAGCGGATAACCAAGACACATCGGGACGACAAAGGTCATCGCATATCGCAGCCAGCCTGAGAAAACACAGGAAAGTCCAATCGGAAAACCTGTCCGCGCACAGGTCTCATAAGTTCCACATCGCAACAAAGATAAAAATGCTGCCCGTTCGAGACGAGGTGCTTGCGCCGGGGTGTTTCTGGGCAAAAACCACGCCGAGATCGCCCTGTTGGACGGGAAAAGCATCACCGAAATCGAACTTTGCCTGAACATGCATTAGCCGGCCGTGACCCAAAACGCGAACGACTGAGGTGCCCCCCATCACGGTCGTTCCGCTGTCTCTTCCAGTCCTCCGGAAGCGGACACAGCGGCGTCAGCACCTTGACAAGGTTGCGTCACAGCAGACCCAACAGCCCGGACTGGTCCAAGGGGGGCGCAGGGCGAGCGCGTCCAGATCAACCCCGATGTCGCAACGTACGGCAGGGCGCCGTCTTAGCCCGCCAGTGTCGCCAAGACGACGACGATCGCGAGAACTGTGTCCAGCACGCAGCAGAACTCGGCCATCGATCGTACGACGACCTTGTTATTGACGTGGTGGTAGACATCCCAGCCGGCATGTGCGACCAGCCCCGCCGCTACCAGCAGCGCTCCCACAAAAGGACTGATGAAGAGGGCGACGGTGGCCAAACCGCCGAAGACGATCATTGCGATGGCTTGCAGCGGCAATTCGCGATTCGGGCGTCTCAGAGCGCGGACGACGCCATAGACCGCAACTATGGCGGCGACGATCAACATCGCCGATGCCGCATCGAACGGTATGAGGCCGAGCCTTGCGAGGGTGATCACGACCACCGACAGCAGGAATACCGGCCAGGAAACCCATGGAATCTCCAAGGCAGCCGCTGCCAGGTATACGAGGCCGGAGGCCACCACGATCGCAGCCAGGTCGGTGCCGCGCTCCGAACCATTGAGCAGATCGATCGACACGAACGCCGCGAATGCCATGCCGATAGCCGCCGGCCACCATTGTATCGACCGCCAGCCCGACGTGCGGGATTCGGACGCCGACTTTGACGCTTCAGTCATCAGTGCTCCTCCTTGCAGTGGCGTGGTCCTTGCCGCCCGCCCGTGTAAACACTAGCAGGCGCAGAGAGTTGGCAGGAATGACAAAAATATGGTAATTTCTGCCAGTGCTGCATCATATAGTCATCGCTGTTTATCAGGACTTCGAATTGCTAGATGCGACCGGCCCGGCGTCCGTTTTCGCATCCGCCAATCACGCTCTCTCAGAGGACGGAATGCCTGCATACTATGCCGTGCATTTGGCCTCGCCGAATGGTGGTGCGGTGCAGAGCAGCAGCGGTGTCGTCGTCGAAACCAAAGTATTGACGCAGGGGCCACGGGCCGTAGATACAATCCTGGTCGCCGGAGCGGAGGCCGGCGCGGTTACCGCAGCAGCCCAGACGCCGGCATTAAGGCGGTGGTTGTCGCAGAGCGCCTCTTCCGTTAGGCGTATCGGGTCGGTTTGCGCCGGCACTTTTGTGCTCGCAGCGGCGGGACTTGTGAACGGCAAGCGTGTTGCCACACATTGGAGCGCCTGCGAACCGCTTGCGCGACTCTACCCCTCCCTTACGGTCGACGCCGATGCGCTTTATGTCATCGACGGCAACGTCTGGACATCGGCCGGAGTGACCACCGGTATTGACATGGCCCTTGCCATGATCAGCGAGGATCTCGGCAGCGCGATTGCAAGCCGGGTCGCCAAGCGCCTCGTCCTCTACGCACGTCGTCCTGGCTACCAGTCTCAGTTCAGCCCGCTGCTGCGTGCCCAGGCGAAGGCCGATGGTCCCTTTGACGATCTTCTGGTGTGGGCACAGGCCAATCTCGATGCCGCGCTGGATGTGCCGAGGCTTGCGGCCAAGGTTGGCCTCTCGGAGAGGACGTTTCACAGACGGTTTGTCGCCGCGATAGGCGAGACGCCGGCACAATATATCGAGACCGTACGGCTGGATGCGGCGCGTATCTTGCTCGCCCAAAAACTTCCGTTGAAGGAAATCGCAAGACAGGTGGGGCTTGTGCCGGTCGCACGCTTCACGCGGGTCTTCCAAAGACGCTTCGGCGTGACGCCGCGACTTTTCCGCGAGACCCATACGAGCAAGTGAACCATGTTAGACGCAAAGCTCAGCTTAACTCATCCTGCAAGAAATTTCCGTCAGTGGGCCTAAGAGTACAGCAGCGGCCAGTTCGCTTCCGGCCCCCATCCGGACATTCCAAATGTGCCGGGTGCTTGATCTTGCGCGTTTTTCTACGGGTTCGCATTCGAAGAAATGGCAAGTCGACAGTTCGTATCCCTTCAAGACGATGTGATGCTGATTTCAGCAATCAACTTCGCTTCTAGGACATGATCTGCGCCAAAATTCACCATTGTGAGTAGGTCGCACCGGGGCGCTTCCGAGGTGGTGCCACCTGGGGCCCCAAAATTTCATCTCGTGGGTAATGAGACTCCGGTCACGCAGACACCTCCGCCTTAAACGATAGAACTTGCGGTGAAACGGGCTGCATAAACAGCTGCTCGTGGTGATCGCAAAACATCACCAGACGTGCTATGAATATGTGATGAATTGAGATCAATGAAGGGTGGGGCATGGCTGAACCAAAACGCTCAGGTGGTCGCAGATCTTTATCTGCGGGGGTCGAAGACGCACTCAGGGCCCAGATCGAGGCAGGCTACTACGCGACCGGAGACAAGCTGCCTACCGAACCTGCGTTAACAGAAAAGTTCGGGGTAAGCCGGACTGTTGTCCGGGAGGCCATCGCTGCTCTAAGAGCCGACAATCTTGTCGAATCACGGCAGGGCTCGGGCGTATTTGTTGTAGGCCAGCGGCAGTCCGATACAGGTCTTCGTCTGTTTACAGGGGAGACCGACAAGATCTCTGATATCATCGAGGAGTTGGAGCTGCGCATCGGGATAGAGGTAGAGGCGGCAGGCCTTGCGGCAATGCGAAGCTCACCGGCTCAGGAGGCTGAAATCCAAACTCAAGTAGAGCGGTTTTCAAGTCTCGTTGCAGATGGGAAGCCGACGGATGAGGCCGACTTCCAGTTTCACATGGCGATTGCAGCGGCGACAAATAACGCCCGTTTCAGAACGTTCCTTGAGCATGTGGGCAGACGCATGATTCCACGTGTGAAGTTCCGGACCGTCATGGGCGGCGTTGACCCTCTGCCCAATAGGGATGCCCCGATACTCGAAGAGCATCGAGGCATCGCAGAGGCTATCCTCGCGCGAGATCCCGACCGGGCACGAGAGGCGATGCGACTGCATCTGGTGACAGGCATTAAGCGTTATCGCTCATTGACGTCATGGGGGAGCTCCCAAAAAAAGATGAGTTAGATTGACTCATCTCAAAAGTCGTCATATGACTTTTCCCATCGCAAAGCTCGCAGCGTGGGAGAAAGTTCGTTGTCCCCTGAAGAAATCAAATCGCGTGTAGGTTCTGGGCTTCTGTCCTTCCCAGTCACGCACTTCACCCCAGACTACAAGCTTAATCTTGATAGCTATCGACGTCACGTCGAATGGCTGTCCGGCTACGAGGCGGCCGCTCTTTTTGCTGCTGGCGGAACAGGCGAGTTCTTTTCCCTTTCGCCAACCGAAGTTGGTGAGGTGACGAGGGCCGCTAAGGACGTGTCCGGCAACGTGCCGATCATCGCGGGATGTGGGTATGGAGCGTCTCTTGCATTTGAGACCGCAGCGGTTGCAGAGAAGGCTGGTGCAGATGGGATCCTTCTGCTGCCGCATTATCTAACGGAGGCGCCGCAGGACGGGATTTACGCTCACGTTAAAGCCGTCTGCGATTCAACAGACCTCGGAGTAATCCTTTACAATCGTGCAAATTCCGTAGCCAACGCAGATACGGTCGCGCGCTTGGCGGATGCTTGCCCTAATCTGATTGGCTTTAAGGATGGCACCGGTAGGGTGGATCTCGTGCGGCATGTGACTGCCAAGCTGGGCGACCGGCTCACCTACATCGGTGGTATGCCGACACACGAACTTTTCGCCGAGGGTTTCAACGGCGTCGGCGTCACCACCTATTCCTCAGCCGTATTTAACTTCGTGCCCGAACTGGCCCAGCGGTTTTATCGCGCGATGCGTGCCGGCGATCGTCCGGCGATGGAAGATATTCTTCACACATTCTTCTTTCCCTTTGCGGCGCTTCGCGACCGAAAGGCAGGCTATCCGGTCTCCATTATCAAGGCGGGGGTCGATCTGGTTGGCTATACGCCAGGTCCGGTTCGTCCGCCGCTCGTCGATCTGACGGGTGAGGAACGGGAAATGCTGCAAGACCTGATCAACGGAGTTCGGATCTGACGAGAAGATGCGACGGGTGTCACAAGGACGGCACCCGTCCATGACCACGATTAAAATTTCATTGGTTCACTTTTGGGAGGAGTGCAGATGACTATCAATTCTTTTCGTATCATCGCTAGCGCCATGGTGGTGGCGGGTTTCGCCAGCCATGCCACGGCGCAAAACATGTCTGAAATCAATATCGTATTGCCGGAACAGCCGGCGAACCTTGAGCCCTGTGGTACTATTATCACCAATGTCGGCCAGATTCTGAGCCGCAACGTCGTCGAACCGCTGACGGTTATCGATCCCAAGAGCGGCCAGGCAACACCTGGCCTTGCCACTGAGTGGACGCAGACAGATCCGAACACCTGGCAGTTGAAACTGCGTGACGGCGTGAAGTTTCAAGATGGTGCGGCATTCAACGCCGAGGCGGTCAAATTCTCGATCGAGCGCATGACCGGTGGCAAGGTGAACTGCAGCAATATTGCCAAGTTCGGCGCCGCGAAACTCACCGTTGAGGCTGTCGATGACCTGACCGTCGAGATCAAGTCGGATACGCCGCAGCCGATCTTGCCGACACTGCTCAGCGTGGTCATGGTGGTGTCTCCGAACACGCCGGCAGATAAAGCGGTCAACGATCCGGTCGGCACGGGCCCGTTCAAGCTTGCGAACTTCACGCCGCAGACGGTCGTCTTGGAAGGGTTTGACGGCTACTGGGGCAAGAAGCCCGATATCACAAAAGCCACCTATGTCTGGCGCCCAGAATCATCAATCCGCGCCGCCATGGTCGAAACCGGAGAGGCCGACCTGACGCCGTCCATTGCGATCCAAGACGCAACCAATCCTGAAACCGATTTTGCTTATCTCAACTCGGAAACGACAGCACTGCGCATCGATGCTGGGTTTGCACCACTGGACGACGTTCGTATTCGCAAGGCGCTCAATCTTGCGATCGACTGGGAAGGACTTGCGCAGCTCTTTGGCGACGATACCAAGCGCGCATCGCAAATGGTTGTCGTCGGTATAAACGGCCATGACGATAAACTTGCACCATGGACGTTTGATGCCGAGCAGGCGCGCGCGCTGATTGCCGAGGCGAAGGCAGCCGGCGTTCCGGTCGAGACTGAGATCGAACTGATCGGTCGCAACGGCATCTATCCGAACGGGACGGAAGCCATGGAGGCCATGATGGCCATGTGGCAGGATGTCGGCTTGAATGTGAAGCTGACGATGCTGGATGTGAACGACTGGCTCCGTTATCTGCAGAAGCCCTTTCCTGAGGGTCGTGGCCCGAACCTGCTGCAGATGATGCACGACAACAACAAGGGCGACGCAGCTTTCACCATCCCGATCTTCTACACCTCGGAAGGCAGCTATTCGACGATCAGCGACCCCGCGCTGGATAAGGAAATCGCCGAGGCCATGGCTGCTACCGGAGAGGATCGCACCAACGGTTTCAAAGCGATCTTCAACAAGGTGCATGACGAGCTGGCTCTGGACATTCCGATGTTCCACATGATCGGCTACACCCGTGTTGGGACGCGGTTGGACTGGAAGCCGGATATCACCACCAATAGCGAGATTCCACTCGCAAATATCGGCCTCAAGAGCTGAGCGCTATAGATTTGGCGAGCGCTGAAGAGGTCTTCTGCGCTCGCCTGAACCCCAAGTGAAACCAGAGGTTCCGAATGATGCTCGGCTACATCGGACGGCGGGCGTATCACAGCATAATATCGCTGGTCGGTCTGCTGACACTCGTCTTCTTCCTAACTCGTCTGACAGGTGACCCCTCAGCCCTCTATCTGCCGCTCGATTCCAGCCTCGAGGCGAGAGAAGCGTTTGCGAGGTTAAATGGGTTGGACCAGCCTATTTATGTTCAATTTCTGCAATACCTGCAGAACCTGCTGTCATTGGATTTTGGTCAATCGCTACGTCAGAACCGGTCCGCCATTGATGTGGCGCTCGAAGCGTTTCCGGCCACGTTGAAGCTCGCTTTTGTCGCAATGGCATTGGCAACGACACTTGCGATCACCGTCGGCGCTTTGGCCGCCGCGCGGCCCGGCAGCATATTTGACCGTGTCGCCGGGCTTGTGTCGCTCGCCGGCGCCAGCACGCCTGACTTCTGGATCGCGATCGTCGGTATTCTCGTCCTCGCGGTTGGGCTTGGAGTTCTGCCAACCTCTGGCACTGGAACCGGTTGGCACTGGATTATGCCAATCGCAGTGCTGATGCTGCGTCCCTTCGGCCTTCTGGTGCAGGTGGTCCGCGGAACGATGATCTCAGCGCTTGCCTCGCCCTACATCAAGACTGCCCATGCGAAGGGCATGAAGCGCCACAAGATAATCTTCGGTCACGCCCTGAGAAATTCGCTACTTCCGGTGATCACAGTCGCGGGCGATCTGGCGACGGGATTGATCAATGGTGCCGTTGTTGTTGAAACGATTTTCGGGTGGCCGGGCATCGGCAAGCTGATGATCGATTCGATTATCCAGAGAGATTTCGCGGTCGTCCAATCGACAATACTCGTCACCGCCATCGCCATCTTCATCGTCAACATCGCGATCGATTTGCTGTATGTCATGCTCGATCCGCGCATTCGGTATTGAGGGAGGCGACAATGGCCGACATCACTTTACCATCCGTGAGGTCACCCGGAAATCTGCGGCAACTGGCGATCTACCTGGCGCGCGACAAGCTGGCGCTTTGCGCGGCGCTTTTTCTCATCGTGCTGCTTGTCTGCGTTCTTTTTGGGCCGCTATTAGTCGGTGACCTTGCTGGAAAGCTTGGGCTGAGGCAGCGCAACCTGGCACCCTTTTCACTGGAGCAAGGTTTCCTTTACGTCCTAGGCGCCGATACGCTTGGGCGCCCAATACTGGCCCGGCTGATTGTTGGCGCACAAAACACGCTCGGCATTGCCGCAGCAGCCGTCTTCTTCTCCATGGCGACAGGCGGTATGCTCGGCTTGATCGCCGGGTACTCCGAGCGCTGGTACAGCCATCTCATCCTGCGCCTTGCCGACGTGATCATGAGTTTTCCGTCGCTACTTCTGGCGCTGATAGTGCTTTACACGCTCGGTCCCAGCATCATTAACCTTGTGATCGTTCTGGCGATCACCCGCATGCCGATCTTCATCAGAACCGCACGCGCTGAAGTTTTGGAATTGCGCGAGCGTATGTTCGTCAGCGCGGCCCGCTCAATGGGGGCTAGTTCCGGCCGCATCCTGTTCCGGCACATCGCACCACTCGTGCTGCCAACGCTTGGAACGATCGCAGCGATCGATTTCGCAACCGTGATCCTGGCTGAATCCTCGCTCAGCTTCCTTGGCCTTGGCATTCAACCGCCGGATTTCACGTGGGGTGCAATGGTGGCCAACGGACGTGGTTATCTCGCCTCGGCTTGGTGGATCGCTTTTTGGCCAGGCTTGGCAATTTTGCTGACGACGCTTTCCCTGAATATTCTCGCCAGTTGGGCGCGGACCGTTGCGGATCCGCTTCAGCGCTGGCGCCTGCAATCGCTACGAAAGGCCTCTCGATGACCGCGTCGGACAAAGCCATCCTCACGATCGAGAACCTGACCGTTGACTTCCTCTCGGAGGGGGATCCGGCTCGTGCGGTCGACAACGTATCCTTTAACGTCTGCCCCGGCGAGACTCTGGTAATCCTCGGCGAAAGCGGATCGGGTAAGAGTGTGAGCACCGGAACTGTAATGGGACTCATCGATTGCCCGCCGGGTGATATTGTTTCTGGTGCGCTGCTGTTCGATGGCATCGACCTGACGGAACTCGATGAAGAAAGCCGGCGTGCGTTGAACGGGCGCCGTATCGCGATGATCTTCCAGGACCCGCTGGCTTACCTTAATCCTGTTTATACCGTCGGGCGACAGATCGCAGAGGTGTTCGAAGCCCATAGTGATAGCGATGTCGGCGACGTACGCGAGAGAGTCGCCAAGCTGCTCGAACGTGTCGGCATACCTGACGCGGGAAGGCGGATAGATTATTATCCGCATCAATTCTCCGGCGGACAGCGCCAGCGAGTCATGATAGCCATGGCGATCGCGCTGAAACCGGACATTCTCATCGCCGATGAGCCCACCACGGCGCTTGATGTCAGTGTACAATCTCAGATCCTGGAGCTGCTCGGCGACCTGCAGCGCGAAACCGGCATGGCACTCATCATGATCACGCACGACCTTGAGGTCGCCGCTGCCATGGCCGACCGCATCATTGTCATGAACGGTGGCAAGGTGGTTGAGAGCGGGAAGGCGCAGGATGTCTTCACCAACCCTGTCCATGCCTATACCCGCCGACTGATGACAGCTCTGCCTCACCGCAGTCCGACGACTGAGCCAACTCCGTCCGCGGAGGTCCAGGGCGAAATTTTGCTGAAGGTTGAGAACTTGAGCAAGCACTACGTTCTCGGCGCCGGCTCTTTCTCGCCGAAGCGGGAATTCAGGGCCGTGGACGATGTCAGCTTCACTGTCCATCGCGGCGAAACGGTCGGTATCGTTGGCGAGTCCGGCTCAGGCAAGTCGAGTATTGCCCGCATGCTGCTCAGACTGGACGAGCCGACATCAGGCAGAGCGCTGTTTGCAGGCGAAGATATCTTTGCGTTAGAGGGCAGGGCGCTGAACGGCTTCCGCCGACGCGTGCAAATGGTGTTTCAGGATCCCTTCGGATCGATGAACCCGCGGATGAACGTGCGCTCGATCATTTCGGAGCCTTGGGCAATTCATCGCGACATTCTGCCTAAAGCACGGTGGAACGACAGGGTCGTGGAACTTCTGGAGCTCGTTGGCTTAAAGGGCGAACACGCCGACCGCCATCCCCACCAGTTTTCCGGCGGTCAGCGGCAACGCATCGCGATTGCACGCGCGCTCGCCAGCGAACCGGAACTGATCGTGTGCGATGAGGCCGTATCAGCGCTCGACGTATCGATCCAGATGCAGGTCATCGGTCTTTTAGCCGATCTGCGAAGTCGGCTGGGACTGTCTTACGTTTTCATCACGCATGACTTGCCGATCGTACGGGAGTTTGCTGACCGGATAATGGTGATGCAGCAAGGCAAGGTCGTAGAAGACAGCAACACGGAAATGCTCTTCAACAGCCCCAGCCACCCCTACACGATGTCGCTTCTAAACTCGGTGCCAAGGCCGAAATGGGCACGATAGATGGCCGTTCGAATGGGGTCGGCGGTAGCGGGCGTCGCACATATGCGGTCAGCGTCGAACGGCCCGCTCACGGCGATGAACGAGCTGCCGAGGAAAGGAAACCCCTGTAACCATCCATCAGAACCTGATTGCCGGCGAATGGGTCGGTACGGAAGGCGTTGAGAACCTCAACCCGTCCAACACCCATGATGTGGTCGGCGTTTATGCCCGTGCCGAGAATGCCAAGTCCGCCATCGCGGCCGCAAAGGCCGCTTTCCCGGCATCGTCCCCCTTTGGGCATTCTAGAGCGCCATTCGATCCTGAAGAAGACCGCCGACGAGATCCTTGCCCGCAAGGAGGAGCTCGGAAAACTGCTCGCGCGGGAAGAGAGCAAGACGCTGCCGAAGCGATCGGCGAAACCATCCACGCTGCGCAGATCTTTGATTTCTTTGCCGGTGAGGTCCTGCCGGGAAGCGGCTGGATCGCCACCGCCCGCGATCTAGCCTTCATCGACCGCCTCTGGCGTCAGTGGTCGCCCGGCTTCTCGCTCGATCCTGCTCTCAAGGCGGAGCTACACGAGCACCTGCGGCGAGCATGCCCGCGCCTTAAGTACTATCGGGCGATGCTGCGGTACGTCGGACTTCCTGCAAATCATTCTTGAGCGCATGGACGCGGCTGACCAGAATGCCGCCACCTTGCGTCGGGCACTGGTTACCGGAGGTCCCTTCCTCCCGAACCTTAGGGAGGTATGCGGTCCGGGGCATCGAAGCACGTCAGTGTTACGGCACGGCGGAGCTCGGCCTGACCGCTTACGAAACCGCTGGCGCTTCAGATGGCATGGTCACGGACGAACATGTGCTTGTGGAGATCGTCGGTCCAGGCACAGGTGATCCGGTGGCGCCGGGCGAGGTGGGTGAGGTGCTTGTCACGACTTTCAACCCGACATCCGTTGATCCGTTTTGCAACCGGCGACCTTTCGGCGGAAATGCCCGGACCGTCTCCTTGTGGGCGTACCTCACTGCGCTTGAGAGGCTGGATGGGGCGTGCCGACCAGACGACGAAGATCCGCGGGATGTTCATTCATCCGTCGCAGGTAGCCCGTATCATCAAATCGCATGATACAATTGGCAGGGCACGGCTAGTGGTTACGGAAGACGAAGGGCATGACCAGCGGACACTGCATGTTGAATATTCGGGCGAGGCCAATGGTCTTGCGAACATTCTGGCGAACGCCATCCGAGCCGAATGCAGGATTCGCGGCGCAGTCGTCATCGAACGGCCGATGAACTTCCCAACGACGGCAAGGTCATTGACGACCGTCGCTCTCTGGGCGTGTGATGACATTTTCACTGCCTTAGCTGAAGGATCCGTTGCACACGCCCCCCATGCATTGGCACACAGGTAAATTTGCGCTTGCAGGCGGGCGAGCGCAGTGAATGGCGTCCTGCATTTTGGGGCCAGTGCGAGGATTGAGGATTGACGGGATCCCCGATGCATCGATAGTGGCTGCTCGCGCCTAATCACCGTTCCAAAATTGTCCATGAGGGCGTTGCCCATGCCCGACGGGACAATGTGCTGTTAGAGGGTTGGCGCTCGGCCGAGATCGAGAGCTTGCGCCAATGCACGCGCTAGGGTCAGATGTCGCCGACAGCTCGCCACAGGGCGTCGAAGGTTCTGGCTTTTGCTTTTTTCAGATGTGCCTTAAGCTTTGCGAATGCCATTTCGATGGGGTTGAGGTCGGGGCTGTATGGGGGCAGGAAGAGAAACCATGCACCCTTGTTTCTGAGGCATTGCGCCGCCTTTGCGCTCTTGTGAACGGCAAGATTGTTGAGGATGACGATGTCGCCCTTTTGCAGGGTCGGTGCAAGCTGGTCTCTACATAAATATCGAAGGCTGCTCGGTTCATGGCTTTGTCGATGATCTAGGGAGCGGTCAGCCCGTCGCATCGCAGTGCTGCGATGAAGGTCAGCGTGCCCCAATGACCGAAAGGAGCATGCACTTTAAGACGTTCTCCCTTGCGGCTTCGTCCACGCAGACGTGTCATCTTTGTGGTGACCGAGGTTTCGTCGATAAAGACCAGGCGGCCGGGCTGATTGCGCATGCGGGGCTGGCGGGACTGCCGCCATCTGTGCCGGGCTTTGGCGACGTCAGCGCGTTCGCATTGCGACGCCAGCAGCGCTTTTTTATACCACACCGGCATAGAAACCGGGAAAGTACTGCCGGGTCGGCCTTCATCGTGTGTTCTTCAAGAAGCCGCACCGCCAGTTCAGGCATGGTGATGTCGGACTGCCTTTCTACCGTGCCGACCAGGAAGTCTTCGAACGCGGCAAGCCGTCCGCCACGGGGACGACCCTGCCGACCGGGGGACAGCGTACCGTGTTCGGCAACACGCTGCAGCAGCTTCACCGCGAAGCTGTCGCTGACACCAAAACGACGGGCCGCTGCCCGACGGGTATAACCCGCCTCGACATAGGCGACGACACGCGAAGGAAGATCCGATGAATATGACTTGGCCATGGAGCACCTCCTGGCCAAGTGAATCACGATCACATCCTATGGGGGATCCAAAGATTCAATGTTCAAATCCCACGCTCTAAACCCGGCCCCGTTCGTCGCTGCGGTGCACTCCGTGCTGTCAATGGGACTACCGTTATACGCGACGATCAAGAGGCGAGGAATCCGTAGGTGCCGGCTCGAAGCGAACCTATTTTCTGGCGATGGCCGCGCAATAGGACGTTCCCCATAAGGCTCGGCATCAAAGATCACATCCAGGTCGGTGGCTAGGCTGAAAGCCTTGGTACGAGACGCCCGTGCAACGAAACTGTTTCTGCCGCGCGTCTTCCAGTGATCATTGCCACTATCATGTCGACCATCTCACTCATGGGTTGTTCATAAGAGGTCAGATCATAAGCGGGAGCAGCGGCAGGCTCGATATTGTCGAAACCGACAATCGCCAGATCTTCAGGAACGCGAAGGCTAAACTCGCTTCGGGCCACATCCATTGCACCAAGCGCCAGAATGTCGTTTTCGCACATCAGCACATCGACTCGCGACGAGGACGGCGTATTATTTAGATAAGCGCGGGCCGCCTCGCCGCCGGCCTCCGCGCTATAACGCGACGCAGACAGTTCAACGATCCCTTCGACGCCCTTCTGCTTCCAGAGGTTCACATAGTGATGCCGCCGACCGAGCGCGGTCGAAAGAGTCTTTACGCCGGTCATAAAGCCCGGGCGGCGATATCCTTTCTCCGCCAAGTAATCAACCACTTCACAAATGGCTCGCTCCGTATTGCAGCCGATGGCGGGAACACCGGCGATCTGACTGTCTCGCGCCAGAACGAACATGGCCGGCAGGCCAGGGCCGAGCCGCCGATCGGTCAATGTTTCTTCGCGAAAGGCTGTGCCAAACAATATTACGGCATCGAACTGCCGCTGGTCGGCGTTAATTAGAGCGTGAATGTGATCGAAGTGCCGATTGATATTGATCAAGACAGTCAACAGACCTTCTGCCTGCAGACGCTCCGTTAGCATCTCTAGCACCGGGAGCTTGTGAGGATTGGCAAAGTCGTCGACGAAGACGGCGACTTGATGCGTGGTGTTCGTCGCGAGGCTGCGGGCCAGCAGATTGGGGGAGTAATTCAGATCTTCGGCGGCGCGCAGCACTTTTTGACGGCTGGCGTCCGTAATGGAAGCGCCTGGCGTAAACGCGCGGATGACCGTCCACTTTGACACGCCGGCAGCTTCCGCCACCTCTTTAGCCGTTGCTCGTTTGCGCATGATCGCCTCCTCCTCCTATGGAATTAATATTTCACAAAAAAATAAAATGGAATGGATACTTGATTCCTCGCGACAATAAAGTAAATTTGGCGGTGGTGCTACCGGGTGCAAGTGGAGTTGCTACCGGTAGCATTAGGAGGTCCGCATTGTGCGGACTATTTCGGGAGGGAAATATGAAATTTGGTGTGAAATCGCTGTTGGCCGGCGTCGCATTTGCCGCGGCAGTCGTCGGCGCTTCTACAGTTGCCAATGCTGCTGACGTGCGCATCGTGGCGGTCACCCACGGACAGGCCAATGATCCTTTCTGGTCGGTCGTAAAGAACGGCGTCAGCTCTGCGGCTAAAGACCTGGGCGCCGACGTCGATTACCGCGCGCCGGAAACTTTCGATATGGTGTCGATGAGCCAGCTAATCGATGCCGCCATCAATCAGAAGCCAGATGGCCTCATTGTCTCCATCCCCGATGCTTCCGCGCTCGGGCCGTCTATCAAGAAAGCCGCCGCGGCCGGTATTCCGGTGATTTCTATTAACTCCGGCTCCGACGTTTCAAAAGAGTTGGGAGCGCTTTTGCACGTCGGACAGGACGAATACACGGCTGGCAAGGCTGCTGGCGCCAAGCTGCAGGAGCTCGGCGGCAAGGAAGGCCTGTGCGTGAACCAGGAAGTCGGAAATGTTTCGCTGGATCTCCGCTGCAAGGGCTTTGCAGATGGTTTCGGCGGCAAGGTTACGGTGCTGCCGGTCAGCAACGATCCGGCCGATGTGCGAGCGAAAGTCAAGGCGGCGCTCAGTTCCAACTCCGCCGTCGACACGGTTATGGGGCTTGGTGCCAGCACAGCGGGCGAGCCGGCTTTGGCAGCCGTCGAGGATGTCGGTATGGCGGGCAAGGTCAGGGTGGCAACCTTCGATCTTTCTGCCGACTTCCTGAAGGCAGTAGCTGACGGCAAGGCGGCGTTCGCGATCGATCAGCAGCAGTTCCTCCAGGGCTATTTGCCGGTCGTATTCCTGGCCAATTATGCCAAGTACGGGCTCATCCCCGGTGGCAACGTCCCGTCAGGCCCCAATCTGATCACCAAGGATAAGGCCGCCCAAGTGGTCGATCTTTCCGCCAAGGGCATCCGCTAACGAGATTGCCGAAAGGCATCCTCCCCAAACCTCCTCCTCCATGGGGGAGGAGGTTTGGGCTGACAGGGGCGCTGCAGTTTAGCGCCATCGCTATCCAATTACTGTGGGAGGAACTATGGCTTTGCTCGAGCAGAAAACGACGGCCGCCCAGAAAGTCGATGAGCGCATCAAACCGGTTAGCCTTCTGACGCAATTGATGCGCAGACCCGAGCTTGGGGCCGTGGCAGGTCTTATTCTGGTCTTGGTCTTCTTCTTTCTCACGGCAGATCCGACGATGTTCTCGCTTGCCGGTCTGATGACCATCATGGCGCCGGCGTCGCAATTGGGAATTCTCGCAATCGCGGCGGCACTGCTGATGATCGGAGGCGAATTCGATCTCTCGATCGGCTCAATGGTTGCCTTTGCAGGGCTGGTCTTCGGCGTCCTCCTGACGAACTTCGGGCAGCAGCTCGCCGTCGCCATCGTCCTAACGATGCTTTTTGCCGCGTTTATGGGTGCGATCAACGGCCAGATCGTCATCCATACGCGCCTTCCATCCTTCATCGTCACCTTGGCCTTCCTCTTCATTCTCCGGGGTCTGACGCTCGTCGGTCTGAAGTGGGCAACCGGCGGCTCCACCCAGCTTCGTGGCATCGGCGAGCACGTCAAAGACAGCGCTTCGCTCGCCATCTTCTCCGGCGATGCGCTGAAGGATGCCTTTGTCTGGCTTGCGGATCAGGATCTAATCGACAAGTTTCCGAACGGCATGCCGAAGGTCTCGGGGATCCCGGTGTCTGTGCTATGGTTCGCAGCGCTTGCCTTGCTTGCAACCTGGGTCCTCTTGCGTACCCGCATGGGCAACTGGATCTTTGCCGCCGGCGGCGATCCCAATGCGGCGAGAAATTCCGGGGTTCCGGTTCACCGCGTCAAAACCGGCCTGTTCGCATTGACGGCATGCGCGGCCGCTCTCGTCGCCATCATCACCGTCCTCGATGCCGGCTCAACGGATGCGCGGCGCGGTTTCCAGAAGGAATTCGAGGCGATCATCGCCGCCGTTATCGGCGGGTGTCTCCTGACGGGCGGCTATGGCTCTGCTATTGGCGCCTTCTTCGGCGCGATCATCTTCGGTTCGGTGTCCATCGGCCTCACCTACACGAAGTTCGACTCCGATTGGTTTCAGGTATTCCTCGGCTCGATGCTGCTCCTGGCCGTTCTCTTCAACAATTTCATCCGCCGCAAAGTTACGGGGGAACGCTGATCATGGCTAATACGAAGGGCCCCATTATCCAGGTAACGGACATTGTCAAACACTATGGGTCGGTGATTGCGCTGAACGGTGTGTCGATGCATGTGTCAGCAGGCGAGGTGCTTTGCCTGCTCGGCGATAATGGCGCGGGCAAGTCCACGCTGATCAAGACGCTGTCAGGCGTCGTGCGCCCGAGCAGCGGCCAGTTTCTGGTGGAAGGCGAGCCTGTCAATTTTACGAGCCCGCGTGCTGCATTGGATGCAGGGATCGCCACTGTCTATCAGGATCTCGCGATGATCCCGCTGATGTCGATTACTCGTAATTTCTTCATGGGCCGGGAGCCACTCAAGGGTTTTATCCCATTTCGCCACGTCGACTTCAAACACTGCAATGAGGTCACGCGCGAAGAAATGCACAAGATCGGCATCGATGTTCGTGATCCTAACCAGGCAGTGGGCACGCTTTCGGGCGGCGAGCGTCAGTGCGTTGCGATCGCCCGGGCCGTTTATTTCGGCGCAAAGGTTCTCATTCTCGACGAGCCAACCTCGGCGCTCGGCGTGGCGCAGACTTCGATGGTCCTGAAATACATCCACCAGGTTCGCCAGAAAGGGCTAGGTGTCATCTTCATCACCCACAACGTCCGCCACGCCTATGCGGTCGCCGACCGTTTTACCATCCTCAATCGCGGCCAGACGCTCGGCACTTATGCCAAGTCGGATATCACCATGGATGAGCTGCAGAACCTCATGGCCGGCGGCAAGGAACTGCAGCAACTTTCCGAGGGGCTCGGCGGAACGATTTAGCCGTCTGATGCATCATGAGCGGTCCTCAGTCACCGTCTTGAGGCGGCCGCCCTTCCTTTACGCAAAAACGATGGAATGCGACCATGAACGATCGGACACGAAATGCTGCAACCTCTTTCCCGCTTGCCGCCTGCGCGGAGATGCTTTGGCGCGACAAGCCGATTGAATGGCGTGCTTCGCGCCTGAACGAAATGGGTTTTGGCGTTGGTCTTTGGAATTGGCCGGAGCACGATCTCAACAGGTTGGAAGCGACCGGCGCGACCTTCACGATCATGAACGGCTATCTCACTGGCCGCCTGACCGATGACGAGGGTGCCGCCGAGCTTCTCAGGACGGCGCGTGAGACCGCGCAGGTTGGCAAACGGCTCGGCGTCCAGCGGCTCAACCTCCATGGTACGGGCTTGGGAGATGGGGGGCTGCCCGCTCAGCCGATCGAAGTCGTCACGGGCGCGATGTGGTTGAAGGCGCGCGACACCCTCTGCCGCGTTGCCGACATGGCGGAAGAGGAGGGCGTCACATTCACGCTCGAGAACCTCAACCTGCCGGTCGATCATCCGGGCGTTCCCTTCGGACGGGCAGAAGACACGCTGGCGCTGGTCTCAAGCGTCAATCATCCGAGGCTCCGTCTCAATCTTGACCTCTACCACGCCCAGATTGGCGAGGGAAACCTTATAGAGCTTTGCCAGAAATGCCTACTGTGGATCGGCGAAATCCAGGTGGCCGATGTACCCGGCCGCTACGAGCCAGGTACGGGCGAGGTCAATTGGAACGGCATCGCCAAGGCGTTGGACGCCATGGGCTATTCCGGCCCGGTGGGCATGGAGGCCTGGGCCTCCGGCGACGAAGAGACGGCGCTTGATCGCTTTCGCGAAGCCTTCACCGTCTGAACGGCCTGGCAATCAACACTTATACTTAATGGAGAAAAATCGATGATCAGGTTTGGAGTGATCGGCGCCGGCCGCATAGGCAAAGTTCATGCAGCGACTATTGCGGCCAACCCGAAGGCAAAGCTTGCCTATGTGGCGGATGCCTTCAAGGACTCGGCAGATGCGTTGGCCGCGCAGACGGGCGCCGAGGTCCTCGGCGCGGAGGACGTCATCAGCTCAGCGAATGTCGATGCGGTCCTAATCGCGACGCCGACGCCGAGCCACGCCGATCTGATCGAGGCAGCCTCCAGAGCCGGCAAGGCGATCCTTTGCGAGAAGCCGGTCTCCCTGTCGGTCGAGCGCATCAATGCCTGCCTCGATGTGGTCGAGAGGAACAATTCGACACTGATGATCGGCTTCAATCGCCGGTTCGACCCGAATTTTGCGAATGTCGAAGCGCGCCTGCGCCGCGGCGATATCGGTGAGATCGAGATCGTGACGATCACCAGCAGGGATCCCGCGCCGCCGCCGCCCGAATATGTGAAGTCTTCAGGCGGCCTCTTCCGGGACATGATGATCCATGATTTCGACATGGCCCGCTTCCTGATGGGCGAGGAGTTCGTCGTCGTAAACGCGCTCGGATCGTCTCTCGTCGACAAGGCGATCGGAGCCGAGGGCGACGTGGATACCGCCGCGGTGCAGATGCAGACGGCCTCCGGGCGCATTGCGGTCATTACCAATTCGCGTCGCGCGACATACGGCTACGACCAGCGCATCGAAGTCCATGGCGCCACAGGCATGCTGGCGGCAAAAAACATTCAGGCAACGAGCGTGGAGCTGTCCAACGCGAGCGGCATCAGTGGCGATCCGGTCCAGTATTTCTTCCTTGAACGATACGCGCAGGCCTACGCCCATGAGATCAATGCCTTCATTGAAGCGATCGACAGGGGCGATCGGTCACCCAGACCGAGCGGTCTTGATGGTCTGCAGGCCCAGAAATTGGCGGAAGCGGCGACTTTGAGCTGGCAAACCCGTAGGCCTGTGACGGTCGATTGAACATCGCGAGGATGGAGTCCGGTTCGCGTGCAATTCGGACGGACCCATTGCCGCACCTATTCCCTGCAATGCGATGCCCGCGCCTGGGCTGCCGGATATACACTCGTCGGATCATGGAGCTTTCGATGCCAGACATATTTCCGATAGGAGATCGACAATCGCTAACCCTTGAAGATTGTAAGCATCTTATTACTAAGGGGCACGTCGTGCTTCCCGGTCAGTTGGAGAAGGTGGCCGTGCGGATGTTTGAACAGCCTGAGCTGATAGCTTTCCAAAGCGCCGCTGCGGTCGCTAAAAAATGCGGCGTGTCGCAAACGACAGTTGTGCGGCTTGCTTACCATCTGGGGATTGGATCATACCGCAGGTTAAAGAAACTCTGCGGCAATTATATCCTGGAGCATACCAGTAGATCCCGATAGTCAAATCTGGAAGCCTCTAGAAATCGTGATTTCACAGTTCTCAACGGTGTTATCGGATCGCGTGGGCCAATGTCGCTTCGGCCCAGATACGCGATGGCGTCGATCTGGAATGGCTTGTAACCGGAAGCCTCCAGGTTACTGACCAAATGCCCAACCTCGTTGCCGAGGTAGTGACCAGTTTCCGCATCAATGAGCACCAGGCGTTTGCGGGAGGGCTTCGCGGCCGCCTGCCACGGTTCCGGCATCTATATCGCGTCGTCCATTCCCGAGGGAGCAGCGCGCATCGTTCATCGGGTGCATGTAGTGCACAAGCGACCCGCCGCGGCGTCTGGGCTGCGGCCACCGTTATCCTTACACGCGGGCCAAGCCTCGAGCCGCAGAAGGCGCTGCCATTCGTCACCGGGCGCATCGCCATAACGAGCGCACGGCGCGGTTCCTGAACTGTATTGCTGTCAGGCACATGAACTATGCCTTCGAAGATTATGGCGATATTCAGGGCGAGAGGTCACTGCGGATCGCGATTAGCGTCCATCTCGTCGTCTCGCTCGGTGTACGCTGGATCATCGAGGACGGCTACGACAGCCAATTCCGCAACCAGGCCCACCCGATCGCCTCGCTGCATGGCCTAGATCAGGCGGGCCGCGTCCTCTACACTGGCACCTTCAGCAAGGCGCTGCTACCGAGCCTTCGCATCGGCTATCCTGTGGCCCGCGCCGATCTCGTGCCGGCCTTTTGCGCCGTGCGGCCCGCCGTCGACCGCTCCCCGCCGAGCTCTCGGCAACGTGTGATAGCCAATTTTCTGGAAGAGGGCTATTTTCCGGTGCATCTACGGCGCCTGAGGGAAAGACTCAGGGCCTCGCGCGATATGATGGCCGGGTTTCTGGCCGAGCGGCTGGCGGACCATGTGGCGGTGCTGCTGCCGGATCAGGGCATCAACCTAACGGTCAGGAGCACGGGCAGCTGGGACGATGTTACAGATGTCTGCGCTGTGGCGCTGAAAAAGGGTGTCGTTGTGATACCGCTATCGAGGATGAATGTAGTTTCGACGAAACGGTCACGGCTGCTGCTTGGGTTTCCGGGCTTTCCGAGGAGGAGGCGGATATAGGGACGCGGGTACTTTCGGAGGTGTTCAAAGGGAAGGAATTCGCCGACAGCTGCCCTTAACTTGGTAAAGAATCTCGCTGTTGCGTTTCGCGAGGGCGAAAGTTCGATCCAAAAGAGGGACTATGTCTTCTTGACCTGGCTACCTAAACAAGCGCCTGCGAGGCGCGGGCGGATTGAGCCGCCATGACTTCTATTACGAATGTCGGTGACGGGGAGGGCAGAGGACGGAAGCTGCGGCTCGATACCCATCAAGACCTCGACGGGAACTCACGATCTACTCGTGGTGATCAGGTGCAAGGCAGAATTGCCCCTTGTAACCGCTGCCGCTGACAGCTTGCGATCGAATGTCGCCAGCTGGCCACCACGCGCCTTGGCTAGCGCAAGCAAGTAGGTATCAGTTACCTGTCCCGGTGTTAGAATCTTTGTGGGAGCGATATCACCTGATCCAACAAGGCTCACATCGTCCGGCCAAAAACTGTGGCCGGGGAGAGAGCGCAACTTGCGGACGATCTCCGTCACGAGTGCCGGTGAACCAGGAGAGTTAGGATATTTGGGGTTGCCGACAATCCGGATGACACCATTTTCGGTAATCGGGCAGGTAGCCCACGCGACCTGACCCATCGCAGTGAACCACTCGTGCGCATCATCATGAGCTACATGGCCCGGATCAATTAAGGCAATCAGAACATTGACGTCGAGCAGGAAAGTCACGGCAGTTCGTCACGCAAGGCGTTCACGATGTCGAGCGTCACTGGCGGCGCATCTGGCCGAACTGACAGGAGAGGAATGCCATTGCGTTGACCGCTGCGGGGCGGTCGGCGCAGAGAACGTCTCGCCAGCTCAGAAATGACCTCGCCGACGCTCCGGTGCTGCTGGGTTGCCATCGCTTTTGCGGCGATCAGGACATCGTCGTCGATGGTCAAGGTCGTTCTCATATCTGCCTCATCGCGCATCAATCATCACACATCATATAAAGCAGGCGGTCGGCCTTCTCAAGGTGAACAGGACACACTATTGCGCCAAATTGTTCACCGGGAAAACCTGGTAACCGGGAATATTGCCGCGACGGCCGGAAACCAGCCGACATCTCCGTAAATGCCGCTGGTTTCGTCTCCGCCGCATCTAAAACTTCGTCACGCCCGGATGTTGCCGACAAGCCCAGCCTGCGCGTTTAGCCAATGAGGCTCCAAATTTGACAGGCGCCGGCGGTGATGACGTAGACGTCGTCGCGCCGGTAGTGGCGCGGCGAAGCCACGCTCCGACCAGTCAGACCTCGGATCGCGCTTATCCAGGTCTACCCGGCGAGCTCGTGCTGCCGCGATGACAAGCGGTCAAGGTAGAGGGGGTTGGGGTGCCTGCGTCTGATTCGGTAAACCGCTGCCGGAGGAAGATTGGCGAGCGTGCCGCCGATCCTTTCCGCCTCGAGCCCGAGATGATTCAGTAATCTCAGCGGAACCGGACAACGCGGGCCGTAGGTGAATTGATAGAAGGCGGCGTCCGGCTTCAACTTGTTAAATGCACCGGTCAGGATCGCAATCACCTTACGCGGCGGCATCGACAACACTGGTAGCCCGCTGACCACGGCGCCAGCGGGCCTTCCTTCGAAGAGTTCAACCGTACGCAGGCGAGCGGCATCCATCCAAAGCGTACGTGCTCCCGGGTAATGGAAATGGAGCGCGGCGGCGAACTCGGCCTCGAACTCGATCAGCGCGAGGTCTTCCTCTCGGACACCACGGGCGAGGAGGTTGCGTGTAAATGCACCCGTGCCGGGGCCGAGCTCGATCACCGGCCCGGTGTCGCGCGAGATTTCGGAGGTGATAAGGCTGGCCAGCGCCTGTCCCGAGGGCGCGACGGCGGCGACCCGCAAAGGATTCCTGAACCAAGCCCGGAAGAAGCCGAACGTCTCGGCCATACGCTGTTGTTTCATTGGAAATGACCTCGAAGATGTTTTTGGTTCCCGGCATGGTTCGATGGCGGGCCGCTGTCAGGCGTGATCAGGTTTCGCATAGCGCCGCGCCCGGTCTACGGCTGCGAACCCGTCGCGCAAGCCAGACCAGGATTGCCTCCGCAAGCAGCAGGCCGCCCAGGGCTGCCAAAGCAAGGACCGTTATGTTCCCTGTCTCAATCGAGTGCGAAGCGTAATAACCGAGGCCGATGAACAGGCCATTCCAGACCGCGACGCCGGCCGCCGAGGCGACCATAAAGCCGCTGGAGTTTCCACGAAAAAGGGCAGCGAAGGCGGGAGCGAACAGCCGGACGGTCGGCACAAGCTGGAGCGCGAAGGCAAGCGTGGTCTGGTTCCGGCGGAACGAGGCGGTCCGGTGCTCGACGCGATCTGCCGACATCCCGAAGATACGGCAAGCTCTGTTCAGAAGTCGGGCGGATCTTACGGTGCCCAGCAGCCGGAAAGAATAGAATAAGGCCGCACAGCCGAACATGCTGCCAGCGACAGTTGCAAGAAAGCCTGCCAGCAGCGGCCAGGCCTCATCCGCTGCGCCGATGCCGATCGCCAGCAGCAGCCCGTAGGATGGGATGACGGGCACGAAGCGCTCGGCCAGTGCAATGGCGAAAAGACCAACAAGCCCATAGGCGCCTATCCACGCCATGATTGCTGCTACCGGGTCAAAATCCATAAGCGATTCCTCTTTGATCGATGGCTGGGCAGTGTTAGCCGGATGTGGAGAATGCTCTCTCAGGCGAGATGAGCCACCGGAGGCGCCCGGTTTTCGCGACGCGCCACCGGTGGTTCCAGAGGCCGCCCGCAGGTCGACATTATCAGTGACGGCTCTCGTCGGATCGCAGGGCAGGGGCATCCCTGATCCGAGACGAGTACACACGCCTCACGTTGCGACGGGAGGCAAGACGGTCCGTGTTCGGCGTTCGCCGATGGTCTCGGTGACGGCCAGCGGCAGCGAACGTATCCGTCGGCCCGTGGCTGCATGGATGGCATTGGCGATCGCGCCTGCGACCGGCACCACGCCCGGCTCGCCCACGCCAGAGGGCGGCTCCGTGCTTTCCATGATTGAGACCTCTATCTCGGGTGCGTCGGCGATGCGCTGCATTGGGAAATCGTGGAAGTTGGATTCCACCACCGCGCCGGCATCGAGCGTGATTGCGCTTATCAGCGCCGTGGTCAGTCCAAAACTGATGCCGCCCTCCATCTGCGCGACGACGGCGTCCGGGTTGATCACCAGGCCAGCGTCGATTGCGCAGACGATGCGGTTCACCCGGACTTCGCCGTTCGCGGCCACCGTCACCTCCGCCACCTGCGCCACAACGCTGCGATAGCACTCCTCGATGGCGATGCCGCGGCCCTGGCCCGGTCGCAGGGCAGTGCCCCACCCGGCCATCTCAGCCACACGGTTCATCACCGCAAGATGCCGGGGCTTGTCGCGCAGGAGCGCCCGACGATAGGTAAGCGGGTCTGCTCCCGCGCGCTGGGCGCATTCGTCGATGAAGCTCTCCGTGAAGAAGGTGTTGAACGAGAAGCCGTTCGACCGCCAGAAGTGAATCGGCATATGGCTGGGCACATGCTGACTGCGCACCCGCCGGTTCGGAATGGGGTAGTGCAGCTTGTCCAGCCCCTCGACCGACAGACGATCCCCGTCCGGGCCGGGCGTGAAGGGTAGGTTGCGGCTCGCGATCCCCTGGGTAATCGATTGCGCCGCGACCAGCGCATCATATGCAACCGGCAGGCCGTCCGGCCCGAGGGCGGCGCGCAGCCGCGCGGCGGCGTGGCTACGAAAAAGACCGCGGCCGATGTCCTCCTCGCGCGACCAGATCAGCTTGACCGGCCGGCCGCGGTGCCGCGCCGCGAGGAAGGCCGCCTCGGTCACCACATCCTGATCACTGCGCCGGCCGAAGGCGCCGCCATTCATCGTGATGTTGCAGGTCACCGAAATCGGTTCGACGCCCGCCAGCCCGGCGCCTCGGGCAGCGCCCCGCCGGACGGCCATCGGCGATTGCGACGAGACCCATGCCTCTGCGGTCCCGTCGTCACGGACGAGTACCGTCGCATTGATGGGTTCCATGCAGGCATGGGGAAGGAATGGCACGGTGTAGTCGGCTTCTATCACCGCCGAAGTGACGGCGTCGGCGATCACGGAAGCCGCGTTACCGTCGTTGATATGCTCGTATGGGGTCGTGCTTTCGAACGCGGACCGAAGTCGCGCGGACATCTCGGCGCTGCTGACACTGTCCGCATCGGTTGAGGTCCAATCGATTTCGAGGAGACGCGCGGCCTGCTCGGCCTGCCACCAGGAACCGGCGACCACTGCCACCTTCCGCCCATCGATGACCGTCACGTCCGTGATGCCAGGCTGGGAACGCACCGCGGCCTCGTTTGCAATGCGAGCCACCTGCGCGCCAAAGACGGGCGCATGGCGAATGGCGGCGTAGATCATGTGGGGCAGGGTGACGTCCATGCCAAAGACAGGTTCGCCGCGAATCTTGGCAGGTATATCGACCCGAGGCTGCGACCGGCCGATGATCCGCCATTCGGAGGTGGGTTTTAGTGCGGGATGATCGGGTGGCGGCAACAGGGCGGCCTCGTGAGCAAGCTCGCCATAGGACAGGCGCCGGCCGGAAGCCGCGTGACGGACAAACCCGTCGCCGGTGGCAAGCTCCATGGCCGGCACATTCAGTCGAGCCGCCGCCGCCGCCAACAGCATGTGGCGGGCCGACGCTCCGGCGACGCGCATTGGGTGCCACATACCCATGGTCGAGCCTGACGCGCCGGTGACGATGAAGCCCAGTTGCCCCAGCACGCGGCGACCCACCCAGACAGCGGGTCCCGACGCTTCCTCCGGACGGATCTGAAGGACGTTGAACCAGGTCGAATAGGCTGGATGCGCCTCCGTCGGGAAAACTACGCTGATGCGGTCGTCGAATGGGATGTCCAGTTCCTCCGCCACCACCATGGCAAGTCCTGTATGGATGCCCTGGCCCATCTCGGTTTTCGGCACATTGACGACCACCCGGTTGTCCGGATGAATGACCACGAAGGCGTTGAGCACGGCTCGCTCGCCATCCAGATGGCCATCCAGCCCATCGACATCGACGCTGGCGAGATAGCCGACACCGCCGACAGCGGCGACAAGGACGGTGCCGCCAAGGGCTGCGCCGGTGAGCAGGAAACCGCGACGGGAGAGAAAACGAGGCATGACGGTCTCCTCAGCGCTCGGCCAGCAGGGCGGCGGCGCGATGGATCGCGCGGCGGATGCGCGGATAGGTACCGCATCGGCAGATATTGGTGATTGCCTCATCGATCTCGGCGTCGGTCGGCCGCGGGGTCGCCTTCAATAGCGCCGTCGTAGCGATGACGAACCCGGGTTGGCAAAAACCGCATTGCGGCACCTGCTCATCGATCCAGGCCTGCTGCACGGCCGACAGAGTGCCGTTCGGCTGACTCAGCCCCTCCACGGTCACCACGGAGGCGCCCGCAACGGAGCCGACCGGTGTCACGCAGGAGGGGGTGGCTTCCCCGTTGATGAGGACGCGGCAGGCCCCACACTGGGCAATGCCACAACCATATTTGGGGCCGAGCAATCCAAGGTTCTCACGAAGCACCCAGAGGAGGGGTTTGTCGACATCCGTCTCGATGTCCATCCGCGATCCATTGACGATGAGAGAAACCATTCCTCAGACCTCCACCAGGGTTGATTGCCGTCCCAGCAAGGCAGCGATGCGTTGATTTGCGATCAGCATGGCGATGCCGGTCAGGATGCCTGCAACCGGGACGATGAGCAGGCCCAGTCCAATGCCGTTCGGCACCCGCGCCGTTGTCGCCGCGTCGCTGATCATGCCGACAATGAGAGGTCCGAGCGCAGGACCGAAAAGACCGGAGCCAATCATCGCGAGGCTCGTCGCCATCGCCTCCCTGCCCTTGCCTGCCACCAGGTGGGCGGCGCCGAAGCACCAGGGCAGCAGAAATGCGAAGGACAACATGCCGGGGACGAAAAGGAGGATGGAAAGCCACCCGGTCGGGGTAAACAGCGCGGCGGTCGTCGTAAGGCTTGCGATCATCAAGAGGATGGCTGGCGGCCCGAGGACCCGACCGGTTCCGGAGCGTACCGCGCGGTCAAACAGGCGCCCGCCTGCCAGCGTTCCGCAAATCCCCATCAGGCCTTGCAGCAATCCGAACGCAAGTCCAGCCTCGCTGGCGCTGTAGTCATGGGTGCGGATCAGGAAGGGAACTGCAAAAGCATAGAATGGCGCTGCGGCGAAGCCGAGTGCGACAGAGCTGATGAACAGCCAACGAAATGACGGGGACGAAAGCAGTTGCAGGCTCGCCTTCAGGAACGGCTTGCTATCGGTGGCCGAACGCTTGAGCGGCGGGGTAGAGCGTATGACGGCGAGCGCCAGCAGGGCGATGAACATGCCGAGAACGCCAGCGCCCACCAGCGCTGCACGCCATCCCAGCGTATCGCCGATCGCGCCGCCGACGGCAAAGCCCATCATAGTGCCGAGCGGGATGCCCATGGAGAAAATGCCAAGAGCCAGGCCGCGGCGCTCGGGCGGTACCTTCCGGGCGATGATCGCATGGCTGGCGGGCGTTCCGCCGGCCTCGCCGAACGCGACACCGAAGCGCGTGAAAGCCAGGAACAGGAAGCTCATGGCGAGGCCGCCGAGCACTGTCATCGCGCTCCAGAGCAAGAAGCATAAAATGAGGACGGAACGGGGCGAACCACGATCGGCGGCGCGGGCGAGGGGCATCGACAGCAGCGTGTAGCAGACCGCGAATGCAATGCCGGTGAGTAAGCCAATCTCGGTGTCGCTCAGATCGAGATCTTCCTTGATGGACTCGGCCAAGACGAAGGGAAGCATCCGGTCGACCTGGGAAATGGCGCTAACAAGAAACAACGTAATAAGCAGTACCGTTACGCTTCGACCATCGAAATATTCATCAATATTTATTTTCGATTTATTGGGAAGATCAGCTTTCTTATCTATTGACGGCGCAGCCGTTCCTGTCATGTTGTGTGCTTCCCTGGCTGTGAGTGACGTCATCAAGCTAGAGGAAGTCTCCCATGACCAAAATGCCGAATACCTCAATAAATTTGCCTATTCCTACAAGCGGCGATACCCTGCCGACGGAAGGGCGAGTTCTGCGCTGGCCTCGAAACCAAACGGAGGTTCGCGTGTCGTCATCGCTTCTTGGTGGAATTACCAGCTACATCGAAAGCCAGGGCGGCGGTGAGGGCCTGTTTCCGACGCATATCGAGAGCGTCAACATCATCCGGTCCTACCAGCAGCGGATGCCACTGCGGCAGATCTATCGTCCGTCGCTCTGCGTCGTGGCACAGGGCGCAAAGGAAATTCTGTTCGGCGAGGAGACACTTCGTTATGGGGCGATGGAGTGCCTTGTCGTCAGCATGGAAATGCCGGCCAGCGGGCGGGTGATCGAGGCGAGTGAGCAGACGCCCTATATCGGCCTTACCATTGATCTCGACGTGAACATGCTGCGCGAGGTGCTGGAGCAGTTGGAGATGCCACCCGCTCCGCCTGCCATGCCCGGTCCATCGGTGTTCGTCGGAAAGGTCGATGAATCTCTGGCTGAATGTGTGCTGCGCCTGATCCGGATGTCTCAGACGCCGAAGGCAATCCCGATCCTCTACCCGTCCGTCATGCGGGAGATCTGCTATTGGCTTTTGACCGGCCCGCACGGCGCGGAACTCTGCAGCCTGGCCGTGCCGGAATCGAATTTCATGCGGATTGCAAAGGCGATCTATTTCCTGCGCGCCAATTTCACCCAGACGCTGCGTGTGGAACAGATGGCGGAGGTGGCGCACATGAGCCCGTCATCGTTTCATCAGCATTTCAAGCAGCTCACCTCGGTGACGCCACTTCAGTTCCAGAAGCAGCTGCGCCTTCTTGAGTCGCGACGCCTAATGGTCGCGGAAGCTGCAAGCGTCGAGGAAGCGGCCTACAAGGTCGGCTACGAAAGCCCGTCGCAGTTCAGCCGCGAATACTCGCGAATGTTCGGCGTTGCGCCAAAGCAGGACGCGTTGAACCACCAGCGTATGTATAGCCAGTACGCAAGCCGCAAGGCACGCCGCGCCTAAGCGCGGATCTATGGAAAAGGTCACCCGTGCCGCCGCGGCGCGAAGCGATCCCTGAGATGCTCCTCCGCTACCGCAATAGAAGGTTCTCAGCCGAAGCTCGTCGGGCGGATGCTTTGCTTCCGGAGGGCCGGGCATCTGTCGCGTGACCTATCACGGCAAAAACTGAAGCAGGAATGCCTGGGTCAGTTCGCACAGTGCGGATAGAGGATCAGGCAAGAAATTCACGGAAATCGGCATTCGTCCCCGCGTGGCTGACCGCTAAGTTCGCAGTGCATTGCCTCGGAAATGGTCCGGATCGGTTCAGCCTCGCGCGCCGCGCCGAGTTGAGGCTGATCATCGGGCCGCCAAGTATCCCTGACGGCATGGCTTCTGTCGCTATCGCACGCCCCAAATATCGGAAAGGAACCTATATGTTGAAATCGGCAAAGAGGCCGCTGCTCGCCGCCGCACTCGCTGCAGGATTGACCAGTCTCTCGGTCGGCCATGCTTTGGCACAGGCGTCGTCGCCAGACCAGATCGTCGGTGTCTGGGAGGCGGAGGACGGCATCCTCAAGATAGAGATGTTCGAAGCGGGCGGGAGCTATTCGGCTCGCATGCTCTACGGAAAACTCCTGATGGAGGCGGATGGCAAAACATTCAAGAAGGATACCAAAAATCCCGATCCGAACCTCCGGGGTCGTTCGCTCGAGGGTATTGTTTTTCTGACCGACCTCAAATGGGACCCCCGTGATCTGCGTTGGGAAGATGGAAGCTGGTACAGCGGAGCCAACGGCCGCTCCGCAAACGCCCGCGCAGCCCTGCTCGGCGAGAAAATGGAGGTCCGCGTCTACATGGGGACACCCGCGCTCGGCCGGACCATAGTGCTGCACCGCGCCCGGTGAAGCGCCCTGCTGCAACTTCAACAAACATCGCGACGAACAAAGGCGGCCCAGCATCCCGATAAGCGAGTATGGGGCGGGAATACGCCAGTCCGCCGGCGACTTTCCTAGGCCGCGGTGCGTTGGAGCGACCCGAAAGCTTTTGGGACGTCGAACTGAGGGATCGCAACCAATGCTTGCTTGGCAGTCGAGATTGTAGGATCAGGCAGGTTTTTCGCGCCTTTGGGCATGGAGATCTAAGACGGTATGGGCATGCTGGTGACGAAGATGAACGTAGCGCGTCGAGCCACACCTGGCTCGATCTTGCACTGCCGAGATGAGGATCACTGATGACGAAGTGGACGACCAGTAACATTCCTTCGCAGCACGGCGTTTCGGTGGTCGTGACCGGCACCGGCGGGCTGGGTTACGAAGACGCGCTGGCTCTGGCCCGCGCCGGCGCCGATGTCGTGATCGCAGGCCGCAATCCTCAGAAGGGTGTCAAGGCCGTGGCCAGTATCAGGCAAGCCGTCCCTGGCGCTATGGTGCGGTTCGGCCAGGTGGATCTCGCCGACCTGGCTTCAATCGCCGGCTTCGCGGCGAAGCTCGCTCAGGAGCAGGACAGCCTCGATCTTCTGATCAACAATGCCGGAGTCATGAGACCGCCGGTGCGGCGCGAAACGAAGGACGGTTTCGAGCTGCAGTTCGGCACGAACTATCTCGGTCATTTCGCTCTTACCGCCTATCTGCTGCCGCTCCTGAAAAAAGGCCTCAATCCGCGCGTGGTGACGCTCAGCAGCGTGGCGGCGCGTGGCGGCGCGATCGACTTCGACGACCTGCAGGCCGAGCGCAGCTACAAGCCGATGCAGGTCTACAGCCAGTCCAAGCTCGCCTGCATCATGTTCGCCTTCGAGATGAGCCGGCGCAGCAAGGCGGCTGGGTGGGGCGTTGAAAGCCTGGCGGCCCATCCGGGCCTCACACGCACCGACCTGATCGTGAACGGTTCGGGGCGGTGGAGCCTGCCCGGAATGCTGCGCCGTTTCATGCCGTTCCTGTTCCAGCCCGCCTGCCAGGGCGCTTTGCCGACGCTCTATGCGGCGACCGACCCGGCGGCGCGTGACGGAGCGTACTACGGACCCGACAGGCTGGGTGGCACCCGCGGTTATCCGGTCAAGGAGACGCCTCCGAAACAGGCGCTGGATACCGTCGCGGCGGCGCGCCTCTGGGATATATCCCTGGCGCTGACCGGCGCGACATTCGCTTAAACCGCCGTGCGTGCTCAAGGCTTGTCCCGTGCCGTATCCCTGGTCGGTTGCTTCCTTTCTAAACCAACAACGAAGGACGGCGGGCGCGAGCCTTGAACGTGTCCTGGAGATTTGCTGATGGCATGGTCGTACGGCTACTTCACCGACCTCAACTACACCCATGGATATTATCCGGAAATGAACCCGGCCCTATTGCGCCTGGCATGCCTATGCAACGCGATCGAGCCGCAGATTCCCGATGCACCTTCCTATCTCGAGCTTGGCTTCGGGCAGGGTGTCACGATCAACATGCTCGCCGCGGCGTCTTCCGGTTCCTACTGGGGTACCGACTTCAATCCGGCGCAAGTCGTGGAGGCCTGCAAACTGGCCGATGCCTCAAGAGCGGACATTCATCTGTTCGACGACTCTTTCGAGGAGTTTGCCAACCGGAAGGGCCTTCCCGACTTCGATGTCATAGCGCTACACGGGATCTGGAGCTGGGTATCGGAAAAGAACCGCAAGACCGTAACCGACATCATCAGGCGCAAACTCCGTCCCGGAGGGATCGCCTATATAAGCTATAACTGCCTGCCCGGCTGGGCTCCGGTCGTGCCGATCCGCCAGCTGATGTCTCTCTATCAGGACTATGGCGGCGGCAGGATGTCGAGACCGATGGAGATGATCGAAGGCGCGGTGCAGTTCGCGGAAGAGATCGCAAAGGCCGGATCGTTCTATTTTCGGGACAACCCTTTCGCCAGGCATCATGTGGAGCAATTGACGAAACAGGGGCGCAACTATCTCGGCCACGAATATATGAACGCGGATTGGCATCTTGAGCACTTTTCGGACATGATCCGGAGTCTGGACGACGCCAAGCTCACATATGTCGGCTCTGCGCGGCTGCTCGATGGCATAGATGCCTTTCAGCTCCATGAGGAAGGGATCAAGTTCGTTTCGCAGATCCGTCATCCGATCATGCGCGAGACGGTCCGCGACTATCTGGTGAACAGGCGCTTCCGGACCGATATCTTCGTCAAGGGGGCAAGGCTACTTCCAAGTCGGGAACATCGCGATGTCTGGCACGCGTTGGCATTCGTGCTGGTGATCCCAGAAATTGATGTCCCGAAAAAGATCGCGTGTGCCAGGGGCGAGGTGGCACTGCCCTCCGGCAAATACGACTTGATCCTCGAGGTCCTGGCCGAGGAGGGCTACAGGCCAAAACGCGTCGAGGAACTTTTCAAACATAACAAGCTGCGAAATCTCACGACTCAGGATGTCGTAGATTACCTGACTGTACTCACCGGCGCCGGATTTGTGGCCCCGGCGCAAATACCTTCGGAGAGAGTGAAGGAGCAATGCAGGGCGCTGAACCGGTACATCTTGCAGCGGGCGCTTGTCAGCATGGATCTGCACCACATGGTATCGCCCGTGACCGGAGGCGGGATCGGGCTCACCCACATGACGCAGCTGCTCGTCCTCGCCGCCAGCGAGGGTAAAGTCGGCGCCGCGGCCTTGACCGGCTATGTGTGGGATTTCCTGGACAGCATCGGCGAACGCCTTGTGAGAGACGGCAAAAGGATCGAATCCAAGGATGAGAATCTAGAGGAAATCAGAATTTTAGCGAACAAATTCCTGAAGTTTGGACGACCGCTTCTGCAAGCCTTGCAGATCATTGATGACACTAAGGGATGATAGCTCCCGATGGGACATCCGCTGCCAATCGCGAGACATGACGCTCAACCAATCTCAGGTATCGTTTGTTGTGAGCCCCCCATATCCTATTCCTCGTCACCCAGACGTCGCATGGAGAAGACGGGGCTGAGTTCAAGGCAACCGAGAAAGTTCTGGCGATTGCGCTGCCAAACTTCGTTTATTTTTCATCCTGGGTTGGAAAACTTGGTTCGAATTCTTCTAAGACCAAGGCACCGTTGTGCACTTGCTGTTTACGCTTCGTAACGCCGCGTCGTTCGATACCGATCGAAGCACCAAACAGTTCGTGTCTCGGCCGGTAGAGCCCAGACGTCAATGGTGATAGGAAATAGCAATGATTGCCACGACCGAAATTCGGGCACTCGACGTGTCTCCGGCACAGCCTGAAACACAGCCCCCTTATATCAGTGCCGCGAGCGGTCTGGTTTGCGTCGGCTCGCACATCTATGTCGTTGCTGATGACGCCCTTCACCTTGGAGTGTTTTCCGCCGGTACCTCTGAGCCGGGTTATGAGATCCGGCTGTTTTCGGGCGATTTGCCCGTGAACAAGGCTGAGCGAAAGCGCGAAAAGCCAGACCTGGAGGCGATCACTTTCGTCCCTGCTTTCCATGGCTATTCGTATGGCGCTCTGCTGGCTTTTGGATCGGCATCGCGGCCGAACCGCGCTCGCGGCGTTCTCATTGGCCTTGATCGCCACGGCGCGGTTTGCGGTTCGCCCGAGGAACTCGACTTAGCGCCCATTTTGGGTTCGCTTCATCGAACGTTCCCGGAACTCAATATCGAGGGAGCAACAGTGGTTGGCGATGAACTCCTGCTATGTCAGCGCGGTAACAAGAGACACATCGACAATGCGGTTATCCGTTTCCCATTGCTTCCCGCCCTTGCGGCATTGCGAGGTTCGAATACTGCAGCCCTTGCGCCATCCGACATTATGAAAGTGGATCTTGGTTCGATCGAGGGCGTACCACTCTGCTTTACCGATGCGGCATCTCTACCCAATGGTGACGCGGTATTCTGTGCTGTGGCGGAAGATACGAACGACGCATATCTTGATGGCCGCTGCGTAGGAGGCGCGATCGGGATCGTTGACAAACATGGGCGGTTGCTCTCGCTGCACCAGCTCGAACAGCCATATAAGGTGGAAGGTATCAGCGCTCACATTGTAAATGATACGCTGGACCTGCTACTCGTTACTGACGCGGACGACCCTGCAATACCGGCAAAGCTTCTGTCTGCCTCTTTTGCGTTGTAGGACTGAAGGGCCTTCATCGGTTGGGCACCAGCCCTGCGGCTACATTGGCAGCAGGACAAGACCTTCAGAAACCGACCTGTTGCTCGTTCTTCCACGCGACAAATGGAAACCTTTTGGCCGATATACGGATGCCAACGATAAAGAACCTCAACTTCATCGTCGACATGGGCAGAATGAACGGGGCATGGGCATTACGAGAAAGAACTCACTCTTCGCCGGCAGCGACGGCAGGGGACGGACCTGGGCAACCATCGCGACGCTGCTGCAGACAGCGAAGATGAACAATATCGATCCGCTTGCCTGGCTCACTCAGACCCTCGAGCGCATTGCCAACGGCTGGCCGAGCAGCGAAATCGACGCGCTCATGCCGTGGAACTACGCCCGCTGAATGGCCTCAGCTTGCCGCTTACATCATCCGAGCCACCCTTTGAGGTTCTCGGCCGTGAATACCGGATCGGGGCCGGACACACTGACGCGGCCGGTTTCGGATGGTGCCGGCGCCGGATCATCGCCGCCGATCGGCAGATCGATCACGCCCCGCGCGATCCTTCAGCGCCGAAAGAGCATCCTTGTAGTCGCGGACGACGTAGTCTGTAAGCGGTGTCCCGTCCCCATCTTGAACGTCTGCATTGGGGAGGCTGGTGTCGCGTTACATGCCGCCGTCCATCCAGTTATTGCGCTGGCGGTAAAAGCCTCTAGTGTTCGACCGTCACGCCGCAAAGGGATACCCTTCCATGCCTACAATTGACGTCTTGATCGCATTTGCGGTCACCACAGCGCTGTTCGCCTTCATACCAGGACCTGCGATGCTATACGCGGCAGCACGTACTATGGCAGGCGGTCGACGTGCTGGCTTGATGGCAGTTTTGGGCATCAACATCGGGGCCTATGTGCATGTCATTGCCGCCGCTGCAGGATTGTCCGCGTTGTTCAACGCAGTCCCAGTGGCTTACACGATAGTCAAGCTGGTCGGCGCACTCTATCTTGTCTGGCTGGGTATCTCGCTCTTCCGCAGCAGAGAAACTGGCCCCGAACCTTCGACTGTCGCCATGCCGAAGTCGGCAAGAAAGGCTTTTTTCGAGAGCGTGGCAGTCGAGGTGTTAAATCCGAAGACCGCCATTTTCTTTCTGGCGTTTCTCCCCCAGTTCGTTGACGCCAATGCGAGCCTGCCGCTGTGGGCACAGCTCGCAATCTTGGGGGCAATCGTGAACACCATATTCACGTTCGCTGACGTTGTTTGCGTGTTCCTCGCTGGGCTGATCATAGAGAAGGTTAAGCAGTCGAGCCGTACACAGAAGCTGGTCCAGCGACTGGGTGGTACCATCCTTGTTGGCCTTGGTTTGCATGTCGCGTTGCAAAGAACCTGACGACCGTTCGCAGCATCCCATAGCTCGAAAGATTCCTGCGAGCACTTATTTGTGCAACGGGAAATTCCAAGGCAAGAGCTCATCGATCCGGCTCTGCTTGTGGCCATTTATGATAGCGGTGAGCGTCGTGGTCAAATAGGCCAGCGGATCGACAGCATTGAGTTTGCAAGTCTCGATGTGTTCCGGCGTGCAAACTTGACCCCCTTGGCGGGGTAATTGGAGTGAACCCCTCGGGCTGGACCTCGGGACTTCATGAGCCTTCTCCGATCGAGGCCCGTAGAGTGTATCAGTTTGTCCGTGTCCCGTGGTCCAGCCCGAGGGGTTCACTCCATAACCGGCTCATGTATGGATGCCCCCGTTCATGCAAGTTTTTCTTTGAGCGGTTTGAACGTGTGATTGGATGCGGTCATGTATCAGGCCTTTGATGCAGTCTGGAATTTACTGCTGGCCGGTATGGAGCTAAGCGGGGCTGGCGCAAATCAGTTCTACGAGCTCGTGGCTCACTGAGCCGGGTGCATTTCCAGCCCCTCTTTCCAATCTTTTGTCCTTACCATTCGCTGATCTCCTCACACGCCGACGATCCGATCTCGCTATATCGCTAGCTTTGCTTACGCGGTTGCGAGACCGGAATCTTTGTAATTCTCCTTCTTCGTCATCATCGCCCAGACGGATCGCGCCATCTTGTTGGCTAACGCAATAGCGACGAGCATACGTGGCTTGCGCGTCAACATACGTCCCAGCCATGAGCTCCCGGAGGGGGGCTTTCGGCATGCCCATCGGATCACCGTCATTGCGCCGATAATCAAAAGCCGTCGGATATCGCGCTGTCCCATCTTCGACGTCCGGCCAAGCACCTGCTTTCCACCGCTCGAATGTTGTTTAGGTACAAGCCCGAGCCATGCTGCAAAATCGCGCCCCTTCTGAAACGTCGTCATAGTTGGAGCAAAGGCCTCGATCGCTATGGCCGTGATCGGTCCTACGCCGGGCATTGACATCAGCCGAGCGGTATTATCCGATTGCTGAGCTTCAGATTTGAGTACCTTCTCCAAGTTGGAGATACGGGCAGTTAGAAGATCAATCTGCTCCAAATAAATCCGGGCAGTTTCCACAACCAGGAGCTCAAGGCCGCTATCATCGTCTTCTACGATCCCCCTCAACGCGGCCAAGCTTGCAAGCCCCTGCGGTGCGACGACCCCATGTTCTGCCAAGTGAGCACGAAGGGCGTTAATCAACTGCGTCCGCTGACGCACAAATAGATCGCGCGTCCGAAAGATCATGGAAGAAGCTTGCTGCTTCTCCGTCTTCGGCACGACAAACCTCATCGAGGGGCGGATGGCGGCCTCTACGATGGCTTCAGCATCTGCCGCGTCATTCTTCTGCCGTTTGACGAAAGGCTTCACATAAGCGGGTGGTAACAATCGAACTTCATGGCCAAGCTTCCCGATCTCACGAGCCCAGTAATGCGCAGTCGCACATGCTTCCATCGCAACGACACACCTCGGCAATTCCGAGAAGAAAGCCAAGACATGAACGCGAGATAGCTTCCTACGAAATACCAAACCGCCATCGGCGCTGGCAGCATGGAGCTGGAATACCCGCTTTGCAAGGTCAAGGCCTACAATGCTAACTTCCTTCATGGATGCTCTCTCCTCTGAGTGACGTTGTTGCAAACATCACTTTGGCACATCGCGATGCCATCGGGAGGGGGCATCCACTCCATCAGTTCTGCGTGGAAACCAACACACCAGGGGTTTCCCCTGGCGCACCTGCCGGTTTTCTCCGGACGCCGTGCGGCCGGCCAGAAAACCGCGCAGCGCATCGCCCATAGCTCTTGCGTACGCGTTGGGTGATGCGTAGGTGCGCTGTAAGCGTTGATACACGCTTGCGTTGATCGATTAAAAGGTCGTGTGGCGGAAGCTTGGGTCGGCTGTGAGCTATAGAACGGGATTCTGTAACTCACGGCTCTGGGGTCGCGGCCTTACTGTGTGATGAATATTGACAATATTTATCACGCTTCCCATAATTGAAGAGAGACGAAAGGATAGGCCCATGCCGTCAGGCAGCATTCACGTTAAGGTCAGCGGCGCGCTGCAAAACCACATCCAGCAACAGATCGGCGACGATGGCCTCTATGAGAATGCCAGCGAATACATCCGCGCGTTGATCCGCCGCGATTTACAGACCCGTGATGAGGCGTGGGAGGCGCTCCAGCGGGAACTCGCACCCGCCATGCGCGCCGATGACAGCGAATTCATCGCCGTTACCGCCGACGATGTAATCCGCCGCAACAAGCGCCGCTGAGCATGGCCGGATATCGCTTTTATCCGCGTGCCGACGCCGCACAGGACAGGATCTGGCGCGACACTTTGGCCGAATGGGGCGAGGCGCAGGCCGATACCTATATCCGGGGCCTGCATGCTCACTTGCAGCGCCTGTGCGACAACCGTCTTATCTGGCGACGGCTCCCGCAAAGGCTGGCGGTTCCCGCCGATGTGAAGCTCATGGCGTATTTCAGCCGCTACGAGCATCACTACGTCTTCTTCCGTGAACTTGGGAACGGCGACCTTGGTGTCATGAGCATCCTGCATGAAAGGATGGACATGGCGGTACGCCTAAAGGAAGACTTGGCGGCCCTGCATGCCAAGGGTAAAGATCAAGAATAACCGTCAAACCCATTCACTCCACAAGTGAGCGGGCTTACTTGGCCACCTTCTTCACTCGCCGCACGTTGATGGCCTTGGCACCCAGTGTGTTCTTGAGATGCACGGCGTAGTGCTTCTCGATCATTTCGACGCTCGTCCGGCAGTTCTTGGCGATCTGGTAGATATCCGCGCCTTCCAGCAGGCGCAGGCAGCTATAGGTGTGGCGAAGGCTGTAGGCCGAACGACGGTTGCCCTGGCGGTCGAATTTCAGCTCGCAATCAGCCAGCACCCGGTTGAACTGCTCCTTGTGATCCTGCGGGAAGACGAAAAGACCAAATCCTTGGTGCCGTGTCCGGCATCCGCGACGACGTGCGACACCTCGCCGCCCGCATCGACACCATGCACGAGTCCCAAACAAAGCAACGACCTTCTAGACGGGCGGCGGACCAACCACAAGTTGCCGCAAGACCGGCAAAGCAATCTATGTCGTCACCAATGAAGTTGATAGTATCCGCCTGAGCGTCGCCTGTGTACTTTGAGCGCGGCGGCCGTACCTCACTGCAACAGGGTCGGCGCATCCATAGACAAACTGTTCCTCACGGCTAGAGCCATTAACGGATCGTCATCGATCGGCGTTCGGGGTGCTACGCCGGCAAACCAGAAAGGTATCGACGACACTGTCGCCGGCGTCTGCGGTTCACTCGTCTGGACGCAGGCCTAATGCCTGGCTCACGATCAGAAGACTGTGGGACTGAGACAATCCACCTCAGGTACCCAGCACGCCCGGCGACGCCGGTCTACCACTACCGTTCATCAGTGAAAGTAACCCTCCCTTTCGAGCCAATCTTCGACGATCCATTCAATGACAGTCTCTGGCTTCGCCGGAGGATTTTGGTCGAGACAGAAATCTTCTATGGCGTCTCTGGCTCTTGGCGACAGCGAGATGTTGACCGTGCTTGCTAAAAGGGGCGCAGCCGCGTCGGGAGCTTCCTCCATGGGAAGCAAGCCCGCATCCATGCGTCCCGGTCCATGGCCGATCGGGATGCTCCACACATACCTAGCAAGTGTCTCTACAGCGGCGGCAGATCATGGAGTGGAGGATACCGTGCAATTGACCATAATTGAAACCACCAAGGACTTTCATGCCGATGACTATGGTCCTTGACGGGGAGGCTGTCGTGCTCGACGAGCAGGGGCGGTCTGACTTCGGCCTGTTGCAGAACTCACTTGGCGCCAGTGGAAAGCAAGGCGGCAAGCTTCCTTCGCGAAACTCGCTCCTCGATGCCTTCGATCTGCTTTACCTCGATGGACACGATCTACGGAACACGGAATACCGGGTGCGCCGGCATCTCCTGGAAGATGTCATTCCGCGAGAGGAGGGCGCGATCCGACTTTCGGAAGAGTTCGAAGAGGATCCGGATGCCCTGCTGGAGCACGCCTGCCGGCTTGGGCTGGAAGGCATCATGGCCAAGCATCTAGACAGGCCACATCGTTCCGGTCGCACTGGCGATTGGCTGAAGATCAAATGCGTTTAGAGCGACAGCTTTGTGATCATCGGCTATGAGCCATCGACGGCTTTACCTGGTGCTATCGCCAGTCTTCTCCTCGCGGCTCGGCACCGAGATGGCTACAAATACGTCGGCACCGTCGGGACCTGCTTCAAGCATGATCAGGCGAGAGCACTGAAGAAGCAACTCGACAAGGTCAAGACGCGCGTGCCGGTCGATCGCGTCCCGGGCAAGAACCTCGTCATGACCGGGCCTTCATATGTCGCGGAGATCGAATACCGAGCGTGGACGAATGATGGGAAGCTGCGGCATCCTTCGTTCAAGGGGCTGCGCGATCCCGACGATGCGGACAAACTTTACCGACTGCCGGACTTCGCCCCACAGGTTCTAGCATTTTCGCTGCGGCTGCTGTTCTTGCTGATTGGATGTAGCTGGGCGCTCACCCGAAACCGTATTCGCCATCTTCTGGCAATTCTGTCCGGCTTTGCCGACCGAGTTAGTTGTCGCATTCTTCGGCCGTTCGATCGCTTGCGAGCCCACTGGCCCACCTGAATTGGTTCCAGGCGTGTTCGTGGTGTCTGGCGTAAAAGTTCCGCCTTGCTGGGCTACAGCGGGAAGAGCAAGCCCAAGGCTCAACATCAAAGCAGTGATTATTCGGCTGGTCATTTTCCTCTCCTTTTGGCTCATCCAACCAAACGCATCGAGGAAGGTTCCCGCCGCTAATCCAGGCCACGCTTCAGCGCCTTCAGCATTGCAGCGAGCTCTGCATTCGCCCCATGGGCCAGCATTAGGTTATCGGCGACCTCGATAACCGCGCCGAGTACCTCGGTCTCGTTCCAGCCGGCCTTCATCGCAGCATCGACGAGCTCCTGAAGTGACAGCTCGATTGCCATCTGGCACAGAATCGGGCGGTTGTCGTCGCGAAGCGGAACCGTGGGAGGAGGGATGTCGAACATCACCTCGAAATAGAGTCGGTGAGACGGGAGGCAAGGACTGAGGGGCCACTTCCACTTAAGGATGAATCATGATTATCTCTGCCCGGGCATATTAGGGGGTAATCTTGAGAAATATTGTTGTACCGCTGGCGCTCGCGCTGGCTCTTTCGGCGTGTGCCAAACGGCCGGATGCGATCGTTCCCACTGACATTCCGATGGCGGCATACACGAACTATTCCTGCGAGCAACTCGCTCAGGAACTAATCAAGGAGCAGGCGACGCTATCAGCGGTTTCCAAGCAACAACACGATGCTGCCACTGGTGATGCGTTCGGCGTCTTCCTCATCGGCGTTCCGATGTCGTCCACCTTTGGCGGCGACAAGGAAGGTCAGGTATCGGTATCTAAGGGCAAGGTCCAGGCGATCCAGTCGGCCATGATGTCGAAGGGCTGCAATGCGCCCGCGCCGGCAAAGACGACTGGAAAATCCAAGCCTTGAATTGAAGGGCGTCGCGAGGGTGCTCGTAGGGCACAAGCTTAAACCTTAAGGGGACGGGGGACGGGTTCGCCCTCGCGACAGCCTATCAAACTGCTAAGCGACCGGTTCGTTCCTTTGGGGGGCAGCCGCCCGAACAAATCGGAGGGGGCAAGCTCCTTCCGATACTACGCTTTCTGAGCTGGTGTCGGCTCAGGGCACTCAAACCAGAACTCATACACAGGCTTGTGGAGGAGGTAGCCGCGCGTGATCTTGCAATTCGCGCGTCCGGTGTCATCCAAGTGCTTCCGCGCCGCGGCTTCAAGCTTTTGTTCCGGCGTCATCTGCCCTGCCATACCCATTGTGAAGCTCTGGGCCGTCCCCATGCCCAGGACGGTACCCATGCTGGGTGCCCACCTTCAGGGACTTGTCGGACGGATGATCATAGACGAGTGCGGCCCTTTTATTCGAAGTCACCACAGGCCAGCGCGATCACCACCGTCGTCCACACCAGACGCGCGCTGGCCGTTCATTACCCGACAACCCGCATGCCCATCGGCTCATACGGCACTTGAAAAAGCTTGGAACTTATCGGTCGTCCGCGTGTTCATCCGCCGCAATAGGAGTACCATAATGAAAAAGATCATCATCGCCACAGCCTTCGTTCTTGCAGCGTCAACCGCCGCCTTTGCGCAGTCGACCGCGGAAAAGACCGGTGCAAATTCGCTTATCGGCAGGGCGCCGTCGACAGAGGATTTCGTCATGCAGGTATCCGCCAGCGACATGTTCGAAATCGAGTCTAGCAAGCTTGCGGTGCAGAAAGGTGACGAGGCGACGAAGGCCTTTGCGCAGCAAATGATTACTGATCACGAAAAGACGAGCGCTGAGCTGAAGGCGCTGCTTTCCGGCGGCAAGGTAAAGGGAACTCCCGTCACAGCTCTGACTGAGGACCACAAGGAAGAGGTTGACGGCCTCGCCAAACTATCCGGCGCTGAGTTCAAGGAAGAGTATTTCGACGACCAAGTGGACGCCCACGAAGATGCTGTGGATCTGTTCAAGCGTTACGCTGAAGGTGGTGACAATGCCGAGCTGAAGGCGTGGGCCGCGAAAACCCTTCCGGCGCTCGAGCACCACTATAAGATGGCGCAGGACCTGGACAAGTAAACGTTGGCGCCCTTGTAGCTGCCAAAGGCGATTCTACATTCTAGACACGCTTTGCCAACGGTGACCACGGATGTACTGGCACTGGTGAGGTCGAGCGACGTGAGAAGGTCGGGGCGAAGAAAACGCGCCGACCTTTTGCTTTTCCAGAAGGATTTGCGCTTCGCGCTACCATCGCCCGCACCAGCGCGCTGGCCGTTTGGCTTAAAAAATTGGTTTTGCCTTCTTTCTGATACCGCGCGGAGGTAGGTGTTCTTGTTATCCCAAGAATTAGCGCTCGTTTGGTGCCGCGCACCACTTGCGCCGAGTAGCGGGTATCTTCAATATCAGCCAATTCGGGATGTCTTGCTGGGTTTTGCTATTGTTTTTATCGCTGCGTCGGAGACGTAAGGCCTGGAGGCGAGACACATGAGATATCGACGCTTGTAGCAAATTTTGTCTGGGGTAACATGAAAAGCGATCTCGAGGGTGAGTGGCCAAAGCGGTACAGCCTGTTGGATCGCGCTGCCCTGACATTTAAATCTTTCCTTGTCCGCGATTTTGGAACTAGGTTATACCAAGGGAAGTTCCTCGATGGCATAGCCGCACAACGCTTTGAGATATCAAATCGTGTCAGCAGAGCGGCGAGTCGTCATTCGTCTTAACAACCATACTGGCGTTCTTCGACCAGGTGACGGGGACGATTTCCTTCTCCGGGCTGACGATCAAGGTGAGCGAAGACCTCGTGCCAATCGTTGCCTTCTTGACGTCTGCTAGCGTTCTCGCCGCATCAAAATGGCTTCTGTAGATGATCTTCTAATCCAGCGGTACATTGCGACGCTCGGGCGACACTTGGGCATCCATAGCTTCCCAACTATGCTGATTGACAAGATGTCGGTAAATCTCTGGGGCGACGCATGATCCCCAAGTTTTTCGGAGAGCGGTCTCGTTGGGTCACAAGGCGACTATGGTGGGGCTTGTACTGCTGTGTTTCTTCATGATGGTTATCCTCTTATTTTATCCTTTTTTTTTGTGGGGAAGAGCATTTTCGATGTTTGGGCGAATCCAGTTAGCAGGGTTGCGAACCCGTTCCTGTCTATAGCATCGGGGACGCTGTTGCTCTTTTCGCTGAGCCTACCTGCACGCCAACAGAATTAGCATCAGCCCCAACATCTTCATGTAGAGCCCCGTCCGGCGATGCTGTTCTAATTGTTTCCGCACGATAAATACAAACCTGGAAGGATGTCGGGACCTTTGGCACGAAATGCGACAGCTCCTACGGCGGTATCTGGGCACGTTAAGTCCTGTTAACATATCCCAGATTCAATTGCGTGTAGTGGCGCCTGTAATAAAGCTTTCACTTGCGTGCATCTGACGGACATGTATCCCTAAAGGTGTAGGGTTGGAAGTGAAGGTCTGAGTCGGCTGGTGAAGCCTTTGGCGCCGGCAAATGTGTATGTCCTTCGGTGACCCCCCATAGATGGGTCTTTATCAGGCCATGGTACGGAAAGGCCTAGCTTTGTCGCGTAAGAAGGTCGCCCTGTTGTGGTCCCTCCCGTTCCTCATCTTCATTGCGGTGTGGATTACGCGTGGCTACCAAACATCCCCCGTGTACTTCCGACTGACAATCGAGGCGGAACAGGATGGTCGAGCCTTCACTTCGTCAGTGCTCTGGGGCGCGAAGTATTTCCTGAACTGCGAAGGGCCGCTGCCCCCGTGTTCGAGGGGTTGGCTTGATGCGAAGTTCGCCGGTGAAGCTTTGCGGGTAGGGACCGGGGCTGACGCGCTTTGGATTACGGTTTCAGAAAATATCAAACTCTGGGAGCCGGCTCGCTTCAGAAACCCCTCGCGACCACCAATGCTGCCGGTGACGGCATGGGGGCTCGATGAAGTGAATCCGAAGGCAGCAATTGAGCAGATTTCCAGAATCGCTCACGATCAAGCGCCCCGGCCGCTTGATGTACGCTTTCTTCCCAAGATCATTCGATTCAGAGACCGCCAAGATCCGCTGAGCGCTGAATCTGTTCCTGTGCCACCGCAGGGAGAGGTGAAGATCTTGGATGCCTCAATCAGTTTCACTGACGGTCCGATAACCTCCGGCATTTCCACTCAGCTTCCCTGGCTCGACCAGCCGAACCCCTTTTCCGGCTCCGAGAGCAAAGCCTCCCGCTCATCAGCAGCAACAGGAATTCAGATAACCGATTTCAGGAGAGATGAATTATGAGCACACCCACCGTCGCTACTGGCGTTAGCGGCGTACGATAGGCGATAGCATCAGCCCGGGCGCCTAAATCTACAGTCGCCTATAGCTAGAGCGAGCTATAGTTACAAGAAGTTGGCTTACAGCTTCGCGACAATTCTTTTTACATTTCAAGCATGACTTTTAGGAGCGCGACTTCATCACTAAAGTTCGGCAGCTTTATCCACTCGTTAACCATGTAAAAATTTAGGTTGCATCCATCCGAACCATAGATTTTTGCGCGAGGCATGATGCCAAGCTTGAGTGCCCTCTGAATCTTGCAGAACATTTTTTGGTGAAAGGTTATTTCATGACGTCGATCACTCCGGTTGGGAATGCAGCGGCATTAACAATTCTGAAAGCGATGGCGCAAACGAGCGCACCAGAGACATCATTGCCTGTCGCCCAAGCGCCCGGAATCTCCGATGGATCTGCATCTTCTCTGGCCGCCCTCGATGCCATTACCAGAATCATTTTGAACAGCGGGGGCACATTCAAGAGTACCGAGCAGGACGATCACATCCAGAGTGGCGCGAAGGCGACGATTGATGCCGGCGATGGCAACAACACGATCTGGGGAGGCTCAGATAGCCTGATTCAGACCGGAAAGGGTGACGACCAAATCCTGGTGAATTCCTCCAACAATGTCCGGTCCGGAGCGGGGAATGACGTGATCTGGGCGAATTCCAGCAACGATATCGATACGGGAGATGGCCACGATAGCGTTTTTAGTAACTCGGAAAACACGATCAGGAGCGGCGCTGGCGATGATGTGATTTCCTCAAATACAGGGAATTCAATCAACGCCGGTGGAGGTAACAACAAGATCTCTGCAAATGTTGATAACACGATCATTGCGGGGGCAGGGAACGATTTGATCCAGGCTTTCGGGCAGAACACCATCGATGCAGGTGACGGCGACAACATGATTTTCGGCGGCTTTGAAAACAATGTCCGCTCGGGAAGCGGCAAGGACTGGATCCAGAGCGGGCACTCCATTATCGACTCTGGCGGCGATGATCGCATCGAGGCCGAAAGCAGCTTGATTGAAGCTAAATGGCCAGGCCAGTAAAATACGCATTTTTCAAATAGCGGGCCGTCGGTTCGATTCCTTTCGTAAGCAAGCATTGAGACTGTCAAGCCCGAGCCATCGCTGTCATCTGCTTTCCCTGTTTCTGGTCATGCCAAAGCGCCGATGGGACTGCGTCTGTTGGAGACATCCAGTTCAGCTTTTGAGCGCCGCCTTCACCCGATCGGGCAGGAATGGGTAGTGCCGCAGCCGGACGCCGCCTGTCAGTCGGGCGACGGCATTGGCGATCGCGGGGCCGGTGGGCGGCAGTCCCGCCTGGCCGATGCCACCGAAGGGGCTTCCGGGCGTCGGCACGACGGCGACCTCGATTTCCGGCGCCTCTGACATGCGGATGACCCGGTAGGTGTCGAAATTCGCTTCCTGCACCTCGCCGTCGACGACGTTGATCTGCTCGAACAGCGCGTGGCCTGTCCCGCCGGTGATGCCGGCGATCATCATGGCCTCGATATGGAGCGGCTGGATCGCGACGCCGGGATCGATGGCGCACCAGACCTTATGCACCCGGATTTCGCCGGTCTCGCGATTGAGTGAGACCTCGGCGACCTGGGCGCAATGGGAGCCGAAGGCATCGGAGTAGGCAATGCCAAGCCCGCGGCCGTCGCGCGCTCGATCCCATTCCGCCATCCGGGCAACGGTCTCGACAACCTTTTGCGCCCGCGGCTGATCCCTCAGAAGCTCCAGCCGCAACGCGACAGGATCCATGCCTCTGGCAGCTGCGATCTCGTCGACAACACATTCGATCGCGAACCTCGTATAGCCGACACCCACTGCGAACCAAAATCCAATGGCGAGACCGTTGTCCTGACGCAGGTACTCTATCTGATGGGCCGGAACGGAATAGTTGAACTTCGCACCCTCGGTCACGACGTCGTCGTGACCGCCCGCTTCCGCGAAAACCGGAGGCAAGGTTCGTGCAAAGATCGAGTCCGCCACGATGCGGTGACGCCAGCCGACGATGTTCCCTTCCGCATCCAGCCCCACCTTGACGTGCTGGGTTTCGAGCGGCCGGAATTTGTCGTGGCGGATATCGTCCTCGCGACTCCAGATGACCTTGACAGGCCGCCCCTCCACCGCCTTGGCGAGCGACACTGCATCGATGATGAAGTCGGCTTCCGCCTTGCGTCCGAAGCCGCCGCCGAGCAGGGTCGTGTTGACCTTTACCTTGTCGGGCGTCGTGCCGATGACCGCCGCCGCGAAACCCTGCGTGCCCGTCGGCCCCTGGGTCGGCGCCCAGATCTCGATGCTGTCGCCGGTCACGAGCGCGGTGGCGTTCATCGGCTCCATGGTGGCATGGGCGACGTGGTCGCTCATATAGTCGACTTCTATCACCGTCGCGGCGCCGGCGATCGCGGCCTCGGCGTCACCATCAGTATGCGCGGCGACACCTTGTTGCCCGAGGTCGCGGCCGACGGCGCGGTATTCGTCGAGCAGCCGCTGGCTCGTGTAGTTGCGAACCCGCGATGTCGTGCTCCAGGTCACGTTGAGCAGGTCTTTCGCACGTCTCGTCGCTTCAACCGTCTCGCCGATGATGCCGACACCGTAGGACAATGGGACGATATGCGTGACGCCCGGCACGTTCCGTGCTGCGGCGTCATCGATGGTTTCCGGCCGCTCGTCCTGAACCGGTGCCCGCAGAACCGCCCCGTAAAGCATGTCCGCAAGCTGGACGTCGATGCCATACACGGCGGCACCATTGACCTTGGAGGGCACGTCGACACGCTGGATCGACCGGCTTCCGACATAGCGCCACTTGTCGCGGGGCTTGAGGTCAGCCTCCGTCGCCTGCGGCAGCGGATCCGGAAGCACGGCCCTGGCAGCGATCTCGCCATAGTCGAGCCCCCGATCCGAGGATGGGTGCACCACTCTGTGGGGTTCGGTCGTGAGTTCTCCCGCCGGCACGTTCAGCAGGCTAGCGGCGCCAGCCATGAGGATCAGGCGGGTCTGGGCGCCGGCCAGGCGAAGCAGCCCGTTATAGCCGCGCGTCGACTCGCTGCCGCCCGTGAGCTGGATTCCGTAGAAGCCGGGATTGCCGTAGGTTTCCGCATCGGAAGGAGCCTGCACGACCCGCACACGGTTCCAATCGGCATCCAGTTCCTCGGCGACGAGCAGCGGCAGCGTGGTCATGATCCCCTGGCCCATTTCGACGGCAGGCGCGATGATGCTGACGGTGCCGTTCGCTGCAATCGTGATCCAGGCATTGGGGCGGAAATCACCCGCGGCGGCGGTAGCCGGGGTGGCGCCGTAAGTGAGGTCGGGCAGACTTCCAAACGCGACGGCAATGCCCAGGCTGCCGGTCGTGACGAGGAAGCTGCGCCGCGACAGCGCGCGGCTTTGAGGCCGTTGAGTCAGAGTCATGGTTCAGCCCTCACTTGCTGCGCGCTGGATCGCGCTGATGATGCGAACATAGGTCCCGCAGCGGCAGATATTCCCATCCATGTGGTCGATGATCTGTTCGCGGGTCGGATTGGGCGTGGTCGCGAGAAGGGCGGCGGCCTGCATGATCTGTCCGGACTGGCAGTAACCGCATTGCGGCACCTGCTCGGCGATCCAGGCCTTCTGCAAGGGATGGCTGGAATCCCCTGACAGGCCCTCGATCGTGGTTACTTCCCTGCCGGCGACATCCTGCAGGAAGGTCTGGCAGGAGCGGGTAGGCTCGCCGTCGACATGGACGGTGCAGGCCCCGCATTGTGCGATCCCGCAGCCGAATTTGGTGCCGGTGAGCTTCAGATGTTCGCGGATCACCCAAAGAAGCGGTGTATCGGGTTCGGCGACGACATCGATTGCGCGCCCGTTCATGGTGAACGCTGTCATGGGTGCTTCTCCTGATCTTAATTGGCCGGCTGGCCTTCGAGGTATTGGATGATTGCCGCTCGCTGGCCTGCATTGGGGATGGCAACCGTCATCCGTGTGCCGCGGACCATGCGGCCCGGCGCAGTGAGAAAGGCCTCGAGGGATTGGCTGTCCCAGGTGATGCCGGAGGAACGCATCGCGTCCGAGTAGGTAGCGCCTTCGACGGTTCCGGCGGCCCGGCCGATCAAGCCCGACAGGTGCGGACCCGCCTTGTTCTGACCGGCCTCCATACTGTGGCAGGTCGCACAGCGCTGCTGAAACAGGCGAGCTCCGTCGATATCCTGAGCGGCAGCTGGAAGGTGACAGAGCAAGCTCAATATTGCGAGAAGGATCGCCGGCAGCGCCCGTCGCCTTCCTTCATCCTGGGCATCCTGTAGTCCTGGCATTCCATGGAATGGGGTAGACATCATTCATTGCCTCCATTGCTGTAGGCACGATAAAACAGTCTTCCCGATACGATCTATTCGGCTGCGTCTCGAATATCGTCGCGATCGTCCGGATCGGTTTTGAGCTGCCGAGGTGAGAGCAGCTTGTGCCGGCGGTGGAGATACTCTCTGGGGGTGCATCCCATGACGCGCTTGAAGGCGCTGGTGAAGGCGCTTTCGGATTCATAACCAAGGCTGGGTGCGATCGCGGATACGGGCTCACCGGTGCTTTCCAGCCGCTCGCCTGCAAGCAGCATTCTCCAGCGGGTAAGGTAGTCCATCGGCGTCTCGCCGGCCGTTTCCCGGAACCGCTGCGCGAAGACGGACCTGGACATTCCGGCCTGCCCGGCAAGATCCCGCAAGGTCCAGCGTCGTGCCGGATCGGAATGGATGGCCGAAAGTGCCTTGCTCAGGCGGGCGTCCTTCAGTGCAGCGAACCAGCCGGCTTCATGGCCTCCCTCATCCAGGTGCAAGCGCAGCGCCTGTACCAGCATCATATGGGCCAGATGCTGGGCGATCAGCGCTCCGCCTGGCCTACCCTCGCGAAGTTCTTCGCGCATCCTTGCCACCGACCAGCGCAGCGCCACCTGATCCACCTCTTTTCGGATGTGAACGATGGGCGGCATCATCTTGAGAAGTGCCCCAGCGTGGCGTCCGGCAACCGTGAACCGGCTGCCGACAAGAAGCAGGTCGCCGCCGCCGTTGACGGTCACCGTACCGCCGGGTTCCGCGGGAGGGAAAGCTGTCTTGGAATCAAGCGGCTGCAATGCCAGATCGCTTGCCAGTCGGAAGGGCCGGCCGCTCGCCAGCACAAAACAATCTCCCGCCTCGAGCCTGATCGGCTCCTCGATGCCTTCCACAGCAAGCCAACATGCACCAGCCTCGACGGCGTAGCATTTGATGATGTCATCGCGCAGCGCAAAGTGAAGAGACCAGTCGCCTGCGGCGCTGAACCCGGATGAGATGTAGCTGCGGGTTTTGAGCAGCGACAGAACTTCAGAAAGGGGATCCAAGGCGAAATCCGGACGATTGCGACGATAGTGCAGACTTTAAAGCGTGGATCGTGCGCAAGCAAGCCTCTAGCCTTGAAGGAAGTTCCATGGGCGACAAGGGGAGATCAAGACAATGCGGATTTTGGTGACAGGAGCTTCAGGCTTTGTTGGTTCGGCGGTGGTGACGGATTTGATCGCTGCCGGACACAAGGTCATTGGACTGGTCCGGTCGGCGGGCGCAGCCGGAATACTGGCCACGCTTGGAGCAGATGTCTTTGCCGCAGATTTGCGTGATCAGGAAAATCTGCGCGCAGCGATAGCGCGGGTGGATGCAGTGGTGCACACCGCGTTCAACCACGATTTCTCGCAATTCAGGGAAAGCTGCGAGGCGGATCGGTCCATCATCGAATTCTTCGGCACAGAACTCGCCGGTTCGCGAAGGCCGCTTGTCGTCACGTCTGCGATAGGCGTGCTGCCCGGAAATGGGCTTGTCACCGAGGCGACCGATCCGGTGCCGCCTTCGTCCGAAGGCGCCAATCCCCGTGCCGCTTCCGAGGTTGCGGCCGATGCAGTTGCCAATATGGGGGTTCCGGTGTCGGTCGTTCGCCTTCCGCCCACCGTTCACGGCGATGGAGATCATGCATTCATCCCCATACTCATCGGGACCGCTCGCAAAAACGGGCTTGTCGCCTATGTCGGCAATGGTGAGAACCGGTGGCCGGCCGTTCATCGTCTCGATGCGGCGCGGCTCTACCGGCTGGCAGTCGAGAAGGCAGCTCCTTATGCCCGATATCACGCGGTTGCCGAGGAAGGCGTCCCCTTCCGGCAGATAGCCACGTCGATCGGCGCGGGATTGGACCTCCCGGTCCAATCGATCGAGCCCGAAACAGCGGCTTCTCATTATGGCTGGTTCAGCCATTTTGCTGCGATGGATATTCAAGCATCCAGCGTCCAGACGCGTGTAAGCCTCGCGTGGGCTCCGAACGGTGAAAGCCTTTTGGAGGATCTGGCCGGGCCTGCCTATTTCGGCGCAGGCTAGTTTCGCCAACCCAGCAGTCGCGATCCGCTCGCAAGCAACAATCCGGTTATGTGGAAGAATCAACCTATGGTTAGATAGCAATCTGGACGTCTTCTATTCGGAAAGAAGAAATTCGGATTTGAAGGAAGATAAAGGAATCTGAACGCGCGCCCACGGCTTGTCGCAGGCGGATGCAATGACGAGGTTCCGGGGTTCGAGCTGTGGCGTGACGAGATATTCGCCTATGTCGCATATGAGGGATCTCGCCCCGTCGCCTGTGCAGGCGCGTGCGAGGTGGATGGTCACCTGTTTCTGGTCTTGGTGGCGACCAACCCTAATCGCCAGCGGCGTGGTTTCGGAGAGGCTGTCACGCTCGAGGCACTTTACGAGGCGATCCAATCTACCGGCATTGAACGCGTATGCCTCCAGACTACCGCTGCCGGAAAACCGGTGTATGAGAGGATAAGTCTCCGCCAGAACTTGTTACTTCAGCTGTTTCCGGGGGGGCGGCTAGGCAAGGTCCAAAACGCGCAGGCTGGGCTTGTCGGCAACATCCGGGCGTGACGAAGTTTTAGATGCCGCGGAGACGAAACCCGCGGCATCTACGGAGATGTCGGCTGGTTTCCTGCCGTCGCGCCAATATTCCCGGCTACCAATGTTGATGACGGATGTATTCGAGGAATGCTCGCATGGCTGCGCTCGCATGCCGCCGGCTCGGATAATACAGGTACCAGCTTGGCAGTTTTTTCTTCCAGCCGCCGAGCAGTTCGATAGTTCTTCCTTGCTCGATATCGTCACGGACATAATCATCGAACAGGTGAGCAATTCCCGAGCCTGCGAGTGCGGCCTGCCGCTCCTGATGCGCCGAACTCAGTGTCAACCTACCATTCGGAGTGATCTCCACCTCTTCGCCGTCCTTTTCAAATTTCCACGTCGCCATGGTTCCGCCGGGGAAACGGCGACGGATGCAGTCGTGCTGCAGGAGATCGTGCGGTGAAGCGGGTCGGCCGCGCCTGCGGAGATAATCAGGCGAGGCCACGATCGCATATTGCAAGGCGGGGCCCAGCGGCATGGCGATCATGTCCTGGGCGAGTTGGTTCCCGAAGCGCACACCTGCGTCGAAACCCTGCTGCACAATATCGATGATCGCGGCATCACTGACGATCTCGATATTGACGTCGGGATACATCTCCATGAACTCAAAGGCCAAGGGGCACAGAACGTGATCGGCGGCCGGACCCGGTGCATTGATGCGCACGGTGCCGGATGGGCGTTCGCGGAGCTGATTAAGGTCGTCGATCGCTGTCCTGATGTCGTGAAGAGCGGGCCCTAGCCGCCTAAGGAGCTGCTCGCCTGCTTCAGTCGGCGCGACGCTGCGTGTCGTTCGGTTCAGCAGCCGGATGCCCAGTGCTTCCTCGAGCACGCCGATCGATTGACTGATCGCGGACGACGAAACGCCCCTGCCGAGCGCAGCAGCTCTAAAGCCGCCACAGCGGACGACATCCTCAAAGATCTCCAAGTTATCCAGGCGCAGCGGTCGCATTGCAAAGTCCTGCTTATTAAGCTGATCCGTTTTGATTAGCTTATCCTCACGCCTGATCTGTGTCATCCGTAGAGTACATGTCGCGAGGCGGCGCTAATCGCACCTCTGCCGCCGATGCTGAAATCAAAAACAACACCTGCAAGCAGGTATGTTGAACGGGATAAAAATCATGGCTGAAATCACACTGAATCGCAGGAAGATCATGCTGACGGCTGCGTCAGCCGTGGCGGGACTGGCCTTGCCGGCCGGCGTGACCTTTGCGCAGGCTTCTCAAGCGGGGTCGCTCCCAAGCCAGGGCGGCAATGTCGGCCATTACCGCTTTCGGGTCGGCGACATCTCAGCGACCGTGTTGAGTGACGGGCTTATCGGCGGCCCTCCGCGTGTTTACGCCAGCGATGCGCCGGAGGCAGAACTGCAGGATGTTCTGACGCGCGCCTTCCTGCCGACCGACCGCATGACGCTCAATCTCAATACGCTGCTGATCGAGACGAATGGCAGGCGCATCCTCCTTGAGGCGGGAGCCGGTCAGACCATGGGTCCGCAAGGCGGCCGCATTTTCCAGAATCTGGCCGCCATCGGTCTGCGGCCCGAGGACATCGACGTCGTGGTGGTTTCACACACGCACCCGGACCATGTCGGCAACCTTCGAACCGCGGACGGTGGCAAGGCATTTCCGCGTGCGACCATCTTTGCGCCTCGGGCCGATTGGGACTTCTTCGTTCGTAACGATCCGGACCTTTCCTACATGCCGGTCCCCGAAGAGTTCCGCCGTAATTTCGCAGCCGCCATCAAACGAAGCGTCGAGCCAGTGGCGGACGGAATCGTGTTGTACGAAGCCGGCGCGGATATCGTCCCGGGTCTGACGACGCTTCCGGCATTTGGCCACACGCCCGGCATGGCAAACTTCCTTGTTCAGTCCGGGAACGATCAGCTGCTGCTGACCGCCGATCTCGCCTATCACCCGATCGTCAACGTCGACCGACCATGGATGCCGGGGCCGGATCGCGACAAGGAGACGGCACTCGCCTCCCGTCGACGCATCTTCGACATGGCGGCGGCGGACCGGCTCCTGGTCCTCGGCTTCCACTATCCGTTTCCGGGCCTTGGCCGAATGCTCAAGACAGACTCCGGCTATGCCTGGGTCCCGGTCAACTGGCAGTTCTGATAGGGTGAGGAACGGAGGCCCGCATTGACAACATCAAGACGTACACTTCTTTCGGGTTTTCTCGCCATGCCGCTCGTGCCGCTGACGGGAGCGATCGCCTTTGCCCAGGAGGCGCCGCGACTGCCGCTGACCCGTGCCTGTGCCGACGGAGACGAACCGACGCCGGCTCGCGAAGCAGGGCCGTTCTTCAAGCCGAACTCACCGCTGAAACGGGATCTCCATCTGGAGGCGCCTCGCGGCGAACGTATAACTGTCGCCGGTTATGTCTTCGATGATCGCTGCCGTCCCATGCCGCGCAGTCTTGTCGAGATCTGGCAAGCGGACGAAAACGGTGAGTACGATCGTTCGGGCTTCCGCCTGCGGGGACATCAGTTCGCCGACGGGCAGGGACGTTGGTGGTTCAACACCGTCGTGCCGGCGCTGTATCCGGGACGCACGCGACACTTCCATTTCAGGGTTCAGCAGCCGGGCGGAGATGTCCTGACGACGCAGCTCTTCTTTCCGGGCGAGCCGGGCAATGCGCGTGATCGGATCTTCGATGAGGCGCTGCTCATGACGATCAGCTCCGCGGACGACGGCCAGTTCGCGCGCTTCGATTTCGTGGTCTGATACACGGGTTTTTCAGCAGTGGTTCAGACGTTTGGTGGGCCAACGGGTGTCGCCTACCACTGCCAACCGCCAGCGATGCCGCTCGGAGGAATGTGGTTCGATCGCCCAACCGGCGGTGCGCTGTGTCGCGCACGGGGAAGCTTAAACAAAGGAGACTATTGCAGCAGAGACTGGTGCTGATCGCGCTCTGCCGAGGCCGCAAGCCGTTCCGAAATGTCGTCCAATCGCAGGAAGGCGTCGAGGAATTGGTTACCATCGTAATCCAATTGCAATCGCCATCTTCCCCATCGCGAGACCAAGGAGCGCGGCGAGCATCGACGCCGTGCTGCCGGGTGCATCAGGGGTTCGTAGACCAATGGATGCGACGATGTCGTTGAAGTGCTCGTCTATCAGGGGGAGTGACGACTTCAATTCTCTTTTAGCCAACTGCAACGGCGAATTCACCACGCTGGCCAAAGTGCCCCCATCCAGAACAACCTGATCATCATGTTCAAGTTCGCCCTCGGTTGCAGAACAATTCCGAAATATGGATGCCACCGCCGCCTCTAGAGTAGTTAGAATTTGCTGCGTCGTCGGTCCCGCGGCATTGACCACAACACGTTACGCGATAGTTTTGTGAAAGAACCGAGTCAGCCGGAATTGAGTTAATTCAAAGTCGAGCAGATGCAGATGGGTTATTCAGGTTTCGTTTAAGAGGACGGTGCGAAAGGGGAACGAGAGATGTCGAATACCGATGCGACACGGTCCGCCCCTGTGGAAAATCGCCTTTACGCCGATACGGTTGAACTCGTCTCCTTTTATGATGAGAGCTTTCATCTCACGGAGTGCTCGGCAAGGCATCGAAAAGCCTACGCCGTCGATTCGCTGGTGGACGCAACCCTGTGGCACGTCTACCCGGAGCTGCTGGCTGATGCGACAAAATCTGCGGTAGAATTCGTGCTTGCGAGCGGACTGCCTCGGACAGTCGAGATTGCGAATGTGAAAACGGGAGATGAACGCACGCTCATCATCTTCCGCAGCGCCGGCGGCATCGGCATCATCGAAGCGGAAAGCACCTCGAGCTTCCATAGAACCTACAGCCAGAGCGAAAAAGACCGCGCTCTTCTTCTGCACCAGGCAACCCACGACGTGTTGACCGGTTTACCAAACCGACGGCAATTCAGCGATCAGTTACGGGGCGCCCTTCCGGTCTCCGAGGGGAGCAAACTTGCTCTCATGCAAATCGACCTCGATGACTTCAAGCCTGTCAATGACACGTTGGGGCACGGCGCCGGCGATACCGTGCTGAAAATGGCGGCCGAGCGAATTAGAAGCGTGCTGGGAGACCAGGAATTCGCCTACCGGTTGGCCGGCGACGAATTCGCCGTCATCCAATGGAGAGCCAATCAGCCGAAAGAGGCCGAGCGCCTTGCCGAGGCGCTCGTCAGCGTCTTCAAGGAGCCGTTCACTGTCGGTGGCATCAACGTCTTCGTCGGCGCAAGCGTGGGAATTGCTGTTGCACCGACTGATGGGAATGAGTTCGAGCAACTGATGAAAGCGGCCGACATCGCACTCTATGCAGCCAAGAAAGATGGCCGGCACCGGGCGCGGACGTTCACGCGCGCCATGCTGATTGTTCTGGAACAACGGGAGATGTTGCGGCGCAGCTTGCGAACCGCCCTCACGGAAGGTCAGTTTTTCGTCCAATATCAGCCCCTGGTAACGCCGTCCTTCTCGATTGTTGGCTTCGAAGCACTATTGCGGTGGCGTCACCCAACGGTCGGCGTCATCCCGCCCAATGTCTTCATACCCATGGCTGAGATGGACGGACTGATGAGCGAAATCGGCCAATGGGCGCTTGAAACCGCCTGTCGCGAAGCCATGAAATGGCCGCCCCATTTTACGGTTGCCGTCAATCTCTCTCCGGCGGAATTTCTGCATGCGGGGCTTACGGATCGCATCGCGCAGACTCTGGATCTGGTCGGCATCCCCGCAGACCGGCTTGAACTCGAAATTACCGAATCCGTGCTCCTGGAACGGACGATAAACAATCTCGATACGCTCAACACCCTGAACATGCTGGGTGTGCAGATATCGCTAGACGATTTTGGCACCTATTACTCCTCGCTCAGCTATTTGAAGAATTTCCCCTTCGATACGATCAAGATCGACCAGTATTTTATCAAGGATCTCGAAAACGACGAGAAGAGCCAGACGATCGTCCGATCCATCATCGCCCTGGCCCACGGCCTTGGGATGAACGTCACCGCCGAGGGCGTGGAAACGGCCGAGCAGGCTGCTTGGCTCAGCAAGACGGGTTGCGACCGGCTGCAGGGATATTATCTGGGCCATCCCATGCCCGCCTCGACAATCGACGCGTTCCTGCACAAGTTCGCGTCGACCGTTCCTCTCGGGGAAACGCCGATATCCAGCCCCAACCCCGCCTTCGAACCCTGATGGTGCCAGCAGCAAATCGTGTGAAGAGCTTCAGGACCGAGGAGTAGATGAAAGGAGGAGAAGACATGCGTGCAGCCAGGAAGAAGCCTCAGGAAACGGGCTTCGCACCCCTGATCCAGTTCGAAATGGACATGGCAACCTTTCTGTCCGACTGGCAGCATTGCGATCAGCTGTCGACCTTTATGGCGAGGATGATCAGCCATAACCGCATGGACCCGATCCGCCACTCGAATTTCTTCTCCTTTGCTCTCAATGAGCTGCTGGAGGTGTCGTTTCGCGGCGGCTCTCCCGAAGGCAGGCTGGACTGCACGGTCTATCGACATGATTTGAAGGAACGTGTGAGGCTCAGTTTCAGATGCCCCCCCGGACAGCAGCAGTTCTATCGCGAGGCCATAGCGAAGACTCATCAAGAGGATGCGCTCGGGAGGTACTTGAGCGCCATTTCAATGGATCAGACACCAAACAGGGAGGTCATTCTTCTCGATCTGGCGATCAATTTCGACGCTGACTTGCATCTCGAGGAACATGCTCCGTCAGATATAACGTTCGTCGCCGACCTTCCGCTTGAAAGAGCCCTAAGTTGAACGCCATCGTCTTTTCAGCGCCATTCACTGCGGAGTTCGACGCCAACAACCAGGAGTTTTCACTGGCGGGCGTGATCCGGCCGCATTCGGTGGACGAGATCGCGGCAACCATTTCCATGCTGAAAAGCGCGATAGCTGATGTGCGAGGGGTCCTCCACATCAATTTGCGACGCCTCGTCCAAATGAATAACACCGCTTTCCAGGCCATTTCTCGCGTCGTTCTTGATGCCTGTCGGGCGAGGCCGGATCTCCGGTTCGTCGTGGTGACCTCAAGCGTCGTCGGCTGGACCGAGCGCATGTTCACGCACCTGAACAGGATCGAACCGCGGGTGACCGTGGAAGTTTATGATTCCAAATTCTATCCCGGCCAAAGCTTCGTGGAGGATACGAGCTTCATTCCGATATTGCGGACTCAAACCAAAATGACATGGCGCCATGAGCGCACAATCCTTCCCCGTCACGGCATGCGTCCGGGAATCGTGATGGCCGATATCTGTTGTGGCATCGGTGATTTCGCCATTCTTGTCAAAAAAGAGTTCCAGCCAACGCGCATCGTGGCGCTCGACCACTCGAAAGCAAGCCTTGACTATGCGCGCGACATGGCGGCCAGATTCGGCATTGCCGATGTCGAGTATACCTACGGCGACGCATCGGAAATGCTTCTCGAGGACAATCAGTTCGACTTGGTGACCTGCCGGCATTCGCTTCAGATATTCAATCGGCCGACGGCGCTTTTGAAGGAGCTTTATCGGATCTGCAAACCTGGCGGGCGGGTGTATATTACCAACGAAAAGAATTCGCACTGCCTCGGAGAACCCCGATCGCAGAGCATTCAGTGGACATATGATGAGGTTGCAAAGCTATTCAGCCACTTCGAAATGGATGTGGAATTTGGACCCAAGAGCCGTCGACATCTCGTCGATGCCGGCTTCGACGATATCCTGGTGGAATCCTTCATGGTTACAAATTTGGACGGAGATCCCCAGGACTTTGCCGACGTGATTGCGGCATGGGAACAGGTTTACGCAGGAGAAATGGCCGTAAAACGTGGCGATCCTCCCGAATTCATTGAACGGTTCCGCCAGGGGTTCAGGGATCACATCTTTGCCGCCCTTCACCCTAAGGGATACGCCGGCTGGCCAATCTGGGCGGCATCCGGACGTAAACCACTATGAGGACACCAAGCCAGCAGGTCGCACGGTTTGGATTGCGCTCGTTCCGCGCGAAATTCGTAATCGTCGTCGGAAGCGCGGTTCTCTTCGATTTGCTCGTAACGGGTGGACTAGCGCTTTGGAATGTGCGACGTCTCTCGCAAGACGCAACCGCCGAGGTCGGCCAGGGGCTGGAAGAGGCCAATCAGGGTTATATCCGTTCTTACGCGGAGACGACGGCCGAGCATGTCAATCTGCTCCTGAACCGCGTCCATTCCGACGTAAACACGCTGGCTGGCGTCCTTCAGGCGCAGATTGACGGCCCTCCGATGGCAACCCAGATCGGGGAGGCGGTGGCTCGCAGTGCTCCGGAAACGGTCGAGGTCGTTTACGACGCCAAAGGAGGATGGGCCCAGAACCTGCCCGGTCCGCCATCCGTCGTCAGTGTGTGGGGATATCTTCTCGGTTCCGATCATCTTCCGCTGCCCGAAGTGCAGAAGGATATCGAGAACAGCACGGTCCTCGACCTCATTGCACCAAGTCTGCTGGCAAATGGTCTGTCAAAGCTGCAGATGTATTACATCGGCCCCAAGGAACGACCGATCTTCCGCACGGCGCCTTACACGGATCAGGCCCAGACTTTTGACAAGCTCTATCCGGGCCATAACAGTGCGGAGTTCTGGACCTTCTTCTTTCCGGGGCTTTACGAGTCCTGGGAGCAATGGGCCAAGGATCCGAACCAGCGGCCGGTCAACGACGACATTACCCAGACGGCCCCTTATACGGATGCGATCACCGGCAAGCTCATCGTCAGCTTCTTCCAGCCACTCTGGTCTCGCGACCGCACGAAGGTCGCAGGCGCCGCCGGAACGGATATCACCCTCGACCAACTGGCAGAAATTGTCGAAAACGTCAAAGTCGCCGATAATGGCTTCGGCTTTCTCACCATGTCGGATGGCAATGTTGTTGCCATCAATCCCATCGGCGAGAAGATCATGGGCCTGCAGGCGTTGAGCGATACGGGCGGCGAAGGCGTGACGGGCCTCAGCCGCTCCCTCAGGCGCAGCATACAGCCGGAAATCGCGCAATTGCCACTGGGGGAAGATGGACTGTTGCGGCACATCCTCCTCGACGAAAACGGCGAGAAGGTTCCGTATCTCGTCGTCCTAAAACAGTTGCAGCCGACAAATCTCTGGGTCTCAGGCCCTGTCGGGCGTGAAGCCATGCTGCTCGGAATTATCGTGCCGGAACGCGAAATCTACGCCTCGCTGTTTGCCGCCCAGGCGGGGATTTCCAAGGCGACCAACCGGATCCTGATTTACCAGGTTCTTGCTCTTGCCGTATCCCTGTGCTTCGTCATCGGAGCGGTCTTCGCCATATCCAAGCGCATAACCAGAGGCATCAGCGCGCTCGCCGATGCCGCCAAACGCATTCAGGCTAAGGATTATTCTGTTCGAGTGGATATTCCGACGCATGATGAGGTCGGCGAAGCCGGACTAGCCTTCAACCGCATGGCGGAACAGATCAGTTTCCATACCGAAAACCTCGAACAGCTCGTTGACGACAGGACGAAGGAGATCGAAGAGGCGAACCTGCAGATTTCCGCCTTGAATCAGAAGTTGCGCAGCGAAAACCTGCGCCTTGGCGCGGAACTGGCCGTGGCGCGCCGAATCCAGATGATGGTGCTTCCAAAGGCCGGTGAGCTGGAAGAGATAACCGATCTGGAGATCACGGCCTACATGCGGCCGGCCGATGAGGTCGGGGGCGATTACTACGATGTCCTGAAGGACGGCGAGCGACTGAAGATCGGCATCGGCGACGTGACCGGGCATGGCCTCGAAAGCGGCGTCCTGATGCTGATGGTCCAGTCGATCGCACGGGCCTTGCAGGAGGCAGGCGACATGGATCCTTCGCAGTTCCTGAACAGCATGAACCGTGCGATTTACAAGAATCTTGTGAGGACCAGCACGAACAAGCACCTTTCCCTCGCCTTCCTGGATTACGACGGAAGGCGCCTCACGCTTTCGGGTCAACACGAGGAGTTGATCGTCGTGCGCAAGTTTGGAAAGGTGGAACGGATCGACACGCTCGATCTTGGCCTGCCGATTGGACTGGAACCGGACATTTCGCCGTTCGTGGCAACACGAGAAGTCACCTTCGATCGGGGCGACATGATTGTTCTTCATACGGATGGCGTGACCGAGGCAGAAAGCCCGGACGGCGAACTATTCGGGATCGAGCGGCTTTGCGAAAGCGCCGGCCGGCGCTACGGTTTGAGCGCGGAGGATGTGAAAAACGGGATCATCGACGACCTGATGGCCCATATCGGTACGCAGAAAATTCATGACGACATCACGCTTGTGGTCATGAGACACAGGTGATCGAATGACAACTTTATATGGGCTGGAAGATCTGGCAATCGGAACCGGCGAAAAAGTCACACGGCTTTGCCTCTTCGAGGGACCTCTGGAACTCGGTTGGAAGCACTGTGCCATCACATCCGATTTTGTCGCCGAATTCGTCGCATTGCGCTACCGTACATCCCGCAATCTTTATAAGGAGGTTCGGCACAATGTCGGTTATCTGACGAATGAGCTTATTGAGAACGCCGTGAAGTTCCGTGCAGCCGGCGAGGTCGTCGTGGAAGCTTCGGTCGACGACAATGTTTTCCGGGCAAAAGTCTCCAATCTTATCGATGAGGAGCCCGCCCTGCAGTTCCAGCACTTGCTGTCGGAAATCACGACTGGCGACCCAGGGGACCTTCTTATAAAGCGGATCGAGGCGAATGCGACCAGCACGACCGAAAACGGCTCGGGCCTTGGGCTTTTGACCCTCATGAGCGATTATGGCGCTCACTTTGCGTGGGTTTTCGGTGCCGAGGAGCCGGGCGGCAAGATCCCGCTCGAAACCTATGCATCTATCGCGGTTCCAGATGTCTCAAATTAACGGGCGGTTCAATATGGAAGTCACGGAAGACGAATATCGTGTCTGGTCAGAGGGTACGGAGATTTATTTTGACGGGTCCATGCGCTTGCCCAATACAGAGGCCTACGCGCCTATCTTTTCCCTCGTCATGAATATCATTGAAACCGAACCGGATCGCGTTACGGTGGATCTTACCGGGTTGCAGTTTCTCAATTCATCCGGGATCAACCTGCTCGCAAAACTTACGATCGAGGCGCGCAACAGGCCCAATATCCGATTAACAGTGCGCGGAAGCTCGGAATATCCCTGGCAGTCGAGGTCCCTTCCCAACCTGAAGAAACTGCATCCTGGCGTCGATCTCACGCTCAGTTGACTGAAGGAGCCGGCATCTGCGGGGCAACAAAGCCCGATTAACCTGCCAGCGCTAGCCAATCGCCGATCGTCGTCTCATGACTGCGTGTGGCAAAAGCAGCCGTGCTGGCCACATGGCCCGTCCCCATCGCCCTTCGGATTTCGCGAGGGCTAACTCCGAATTCATGGCTGAAAGCGCGTGTGAAATTAGCCGCCACGTCGAAGCCGGCAGCGTCTGCGATCTCGGCGATCGGCCTGTGATTGGTTCGATCGCTCAGCTCCGCATACGCTTGCTGAAGACGAAGTTTTCGAATGTAGTTTAGGACGCCTCCACTGGATTCGAACAGTTGGTAGAGGCGCGTGCGCGAGATGCCCAGTGCCTGGCACATGGTGTCGGGTGTCAGATTACCCGAGTGAAGGTTGAGATGAATATAGCGATGCGCCCGCTCCATCATCCCCATGTTGGTCTGCATCTGTTTTGCGTCCAGCTTCGTCGATGAAGTGACGCAAGCAATAACCATGTCCTTGACCGCCCGTATGACCCCCGGCACTTCCCCTGCCGTGAGGCTGCTAAGCTTTGCCTCCATTTCGTTGATATAAGTGACGAGCAAATCGGCGAGGCCGCCGGATAGGATGGTGTTGTTGGCCGCCTGCAGAAGGCTGGCATCATTCGCCAGCGATTCATAGGAGAAGAAGAGGAGTACGGCTGTAGAATCGGTTATCCGCCCGCGATAGGGATAACTGAGAGACCTGAAGAATATCTCCTCCGGGGCGGTCTCTGTGACGTGGCGGTCAACTTCGGTCCATGCTCGGCCGCTACGAAGAAGACCGAGATTCCAATGGTCGATCGGGCTCGATCGGAGCATGGCCTGGTCGCGGATATAGCTGTGCTCGGGCGTACGTTGCTGAACGACGAGCATATCGCCGAGCCGCCACCCGATCTGCTCGGCAAGGAAACCATCATCGGGAGACTTCCCATTCGGCAAATGCACCTCGACGAGCGGAGCCATATGTGCCCGCCACGCTTCGAATTGCTCCAGAAGAGGCAGATCCAGTGTCGAGAACCTCAGGGGGATCAGTGCGGGTGGAGCTTCGGGACGGTCTTCTTTCTGGGTAGCAGGCTCGCGCGGCCACCGCCGCCGCTCCAGATGGTCTGGCCACCCTTCTCCCTTTGCCGATTTGTTTGCAGATCCGAACTCTTCACTCATTCAAATCCTCCGGCTCACAAACCGAGCCCGGGCAGCCTGAAGTTAAGAACGGCAATCTCGGAGCGCCTGCCGAAAAGGGAGAAAATCCCGAAGTGCCACAGCTAAAAGTTATAATCCATATTACTTATTTAGAAAAAATGTACAGAGCGATAATTTTTAGGATGTGATGATAACGACAACTGTCCCGTTTGCTTGTATCTAAATAAAAAAGCAAGACCCCCGGAGAGATACCCGGAAATATCTAAATATTCACCTGTGCCAGCATCCAAGGCGAACGTCGTTGGATAGGTGAAACCGCGTCTTATTAAAAACAATCCGTCGAGTATGGAGGTAGTCGTGAACTATCTTGGTAACATTCGTGCCCAATCTTCTGCAGAAGCGATCTATAGGAGGCGTTCCTCACCGCAAAAACCCCAGAAATCAAAAAAGATTATTGTCGCCGGAGGCGCCGGTTTTCTGGGATCACATCTGTGCGAGACTCTTCTCCAGGCCGGTCATCAAGTCGTTTGCCTCGACAACTTCTCCACCGGTCTGAGACGCAATATAGACCATCTGGAGCGGTTTGACACGTTCAAGGTCATCGCGCACGACATAGTGCAACCGTTCGACCTGAAGGTCGACGAGATCTACAATCTCGCCTGCCCGGCATCGCCTCCGCATTATCAGCTCGACCCGATCCACACCACGAAAACCTGCGTATTGGGTTCGCTCAACCTGCTGGAACTGGCCTCACGCACTGGCGCACGCATTCTCCAGGCATCCACCTCGGAAGTCTACGGCGACCCGAACGTCCATCCCCAGATCGAAAGCTACTGGGGCAATGTTAATCCCTTCGGCCCGCGCTCCTGCTACGATGAGGGCAAGCGTTGCGCGGAGACTTTGTTCTTCGACTTTCACAAGAAGCTTCAGGTCGAGGTGAAGGTCGTTCGCATCTTCAACACATACGGCCCACGCATGCGTCCGGATGACGGCCGCGTCGTCTCCAACTTCATCGTCCAGGCTCTCACAGGGCAGGATATCACAATATACGGCGACGGTTCGCAGACCCGCTCGTTCTGCTTCGTCGACGATCTCGTTGACGGTTTCCTCCGCATGATGGCCTCGCCGCCGTCGTTGACGGGACCCGTCAATCTCGGCAATCCCGGGGAATTCACCATCGGGGAACTGGCCGAACAGGTGATTGGAATGACCGGTTCCCAGTCGAGAATCATCCATCATCCGCTGCCAACCGATGATCCCCGCCAGCGCCGCCCCGACATTTCGCTCGCCACGCAGGAGCTCGGCTGGCGCCCGCATGTGGATTTGGCGCAAGGCCTCGTACAGACGATCGACTATTTCGAGCGCCTTCTCGCTCGCACGACGCGCGAGCTTGCGGAGGCCATGTGATGACCACGCCACGGATCCTTGTCACGGGCGGGGCCGGTTATATCGGTAGCCACACCGCTAAGCTGCTCCGCTCGGAAGGGATCGAGCCGGTCGTCTACGACAACCTGACGACCGGAATCCGTACCTCGGTGCGCTGGGGGCCTTTCGTCGAAGGCGATGTCCTCGACCTGCAATGCCTGATCGAGACCATCGAGAAATATGTACCGGATGCCGTCATCCACTTCGCAGCGTCCGCCTATGTGGGCGAATCCGTGCAGAACCCGGCGAAGTACTACAACAACAACGTCTGTGGCGCGTTGTCACTTGTGGATGCCTGCCGACAGACCGGCCTGCAGAACATCATTTTCTCATCGAGTTGCGCGGTCTATGGGGTGCCCTCCGTACTGCCGATTGATGAGGCGACACCAAAGGCGCCGATAAACCCTTACGGCAGAACCAAGTTGATCGGCGAATATATGCTCGCCGATTATGCGGCGGCATTCGGCCTGCGTTACGTCGCCTTGCGCTATTTCAATGCCTGCGGAGCCGATCCCGAAGGAGAGCTCGGCGAATGGCATGTTCCGGAGACCCATCTCATCCCGCGGGCCCTGCTGGCAGCGGCCGGCAGAATTCCGCATCTGGAGATATTCGGCGACGATTATGATACGCCGGACGGAACCTGCATAAGGGACTATATCCACGTCGCCGACCTCGCGCAGGCACATCTGCTGGCCTTCAGGCATCTTGCCGGAGGTGGAGGCAACCTCGCTGTCAATCTTGGCTCCAGCCACGGTTTCTCCATCAGGGAGGTCCTGAAGGCGATTGAGGAAATTACCGGGAGCAAGGTCCCGGTCATGATGCATACGCGTCGGCAGGGCGATCCGCCGAGCCTCTATGCAGATGCCAGTCTCGCGCGCCGCACCCTGGGTTTCCAGCCACGATATTCCGATCTCAAAACCATCGTGCGTACGGCTGCCCCCTACTTCGGGCTGGAGGTGCGGTCGTGACGGAGCTGGCAACGACGAAAGTGCAGGACATCCCGAATGTCGCTCAGGAGCCGCTTCTCGTGCCGGTTCTGGCCGGGTCCCGCCGGGTGGAATATCTGGTCCTGGCCGGGCTCTGGGCCCTTGCCCTTCTCTACTTCTGGGCCTGGTGGCTGGAGCCGCGCCATCACAACGACGCTTTCGGCTCCGTGATCGTAAGCGTGGTGCTGATCTGGATCACCCTGCTGCCCGCCTATTTTATCGTCATCTTCTATCGGGCAACCAAACCAAACGGCCCCTTGCGCCTGCCGGCCGAAAGCCGGGTGGCCATGGTCGTGACCAAGGCGCCTTCTGAGCCGTTCTCCGTCGTCAGGAAAACCTTGCAGGCGATGCTAGCCCAGGATGTGCCGCACGATACATGGCTCGCCGACGAGGACCCATCCTCCGAAACGATCGCCTGGTGCCGCAGCCATGGTGTCTCCGTCTCGACCCGCAAAGGGCGAACCGATTACCACAGGGCCTCCTGGCCGCGACGCACGCGATGCAAAGAGGGCAATCTCGCCTTCTTCTACGACCACTATGGTTACGATCGTTATGATTTCGTCGCGCAGCTCGACGCCGACCACGTTCCCGAGCCCGGTTATCTTTTCCAAATGCTGCGCCCGTTCGCCGACCCGAAAGTCGGCTATGTCTCCGCACCCAGCATCTGCGACAAGAACGCGGCTGAAAGCTGGTCGGCTCGGGGAAGGCTCTACGCAGAAGCGAGTATGCACGGTTCGCTTCAAGCCGGCTATAATGCAGGGCTGGCGCCATTGTGCATAGGATCGCATTATGCGGTGCGCACGTCGGCGCTCAGACAGATCGGCGGCCTGGGGCCGGAACTGGCGGAAGATCATTCCACCACGTTGATGATGAATGCCGCCGGTTGGCGGGGCGTACATGCCCTTGACGCTATTGCCCATGGCGACGGGCCTGCCACGTTCAGCGACCTTGTGACACAGGAATTCCAGTGGTCGCGCAGCCTAGTCATGCTTCTTCTGCAGTATTCTCCCCGCCTCGTCGGCCGGTTGCCATTCAGGCTCAGGTTCCAATTCCTGTTCTCCCAGCTCTGGTATCCGCTTTTTGCTTTCTTCATGCTGCTGACGTTTGCAACGCCGATTGTCGCGCTCGTGCGCGGTGAAAGCTTCGTGGCTGTGTCCTATCTGGATTTCCTGCTGCATTTTGCAGGGCTCGCGATCACTCTCGTGGTGATGGCCTATCGCTGGCGGGCCAGCGGTTCGTTCCGCCCATACGACGCCAAGGTCCTGAACTGGGAATGCATGCTCTTTCTTTTGGCGCGCTGGCCATGGGCGGTTGCCGGCACGCTGGCGGCAATCCATGACTGGTTCACAGGATCCTTTGTTGATTTCCGGGTCACCCCAAAGGGGCGGTCCGAAGTCGATCCGCTGCCGCTGCGTGTCCTGGCGCCCTATGCCTTCCTTGCACTTGTCGCGGTGCTGCCGGCATTCGCCATCGCCGATGCCGGAGCGACGAAGGGGTTTTACCTCTTTACGATCCTGAATGCTGCGATCTATGCCCTGCTGCTGCTGGTCATCGTCATCAGGCATTCCCGCGAAAACAGGATTGCCACGCCCCCCCGATTTTATCGTCCCGCCATGGCGCTTGCGCTGTTGACGCTCGTCATCCTCCCCGGAGTTGCAACGACTATGCGTGGAAAAGACGGGGTTGAGGCGCTCGCCTGGGGGGGCAGCCTTCAATTCTTCACCGAACGCTACGGGGTCGCCGGGGCGGGCAGAGGTGGAGCCGCGCTACGCACGATCATCTTGAAGCCACGATGGGATTCCGTTCCGGCGGGAACTGAATTGAGAACGGATGCCGTTTATCCGGATTGGCGCTATCCGAGCCTGAAGGAGGAGGACAATGCATAACCTGTCGAAAGTAATAGCCTTGTCGTTAACCAGCCTGTTGTTGTCGGGATCTGTCCTTACGGCGATCATGCCGCGCAATCTTCCCGAAGCAGGACTACTTGCGTTTGCTGCGCCATCAGCCATGACAGCGGCGACACGGTCGATAAAGAGGCCGATCGTCACCCCTGATTCAATAACCTTCGGCGCCTATGACCCGCATGGCGACTTCGACGAACCGTCGAGTTCCTGGATCGAGCACCTCTTCCTGCCTTGGGAAGACGTCGACCTGTCCACGCTGACGCTCGCCGACGACTACGCGCAAGCACGCGGCCGTTCGCTGCTGATTTCAGTCGAGCCATGGTCCTGGTCGCCCGACTGGCGCTTGACGCCGCAGGAACTGCTGCAGGGCATTCTGAACGGTTCGCGGGACGAGTACATGGCTACCGTCTGCTCTGCCGCCGCGACATTGAAAAGCCCGGTCATCATCCGCTGGGCCCAGGAAATGGATGAGACAGACAACCAGTTCTCGTGGTCGCACTGGCAGAGCAACGACTATATAGCCGCCTACCGCCGGATGGTGCAGGTTTGCCGAACCCATCTGAAGACGGCCCAATATATGTGGTCACCAAAGGGCAATGAGGGCCTTGAGGCCTTTTATCCCGGGGATGACGTGGTCGATGTCATTGGCCTCTCGGTCTTTGGCTTTCAGCAGTACGATCGCTATACGACCGGGCGGGACCAGACGTTCTCTGAACGGCTGACGCCAGGATATGGCCGTGTCTCGCATTTTGGCAAGCCGATCATGGTCGCCGAACTCGGCTATGAAGGTGACGAGTCATACGTTCGTAACTGGGCCGAAAGCGTGACCAGACGGTATCCCGACTTTCCGGCCCTGACCGCAGTGGTCTACTTCAACGACCGCGAAGTCTATCCCTGGCCGAACGGCTTTGGCCGGCCGGATTGGCGGGTGGCACGCGAAACCACGAATTGAAGAAGGAACTCCGACATGCTGACATTTCCGAAAATGTTTCTGGCGTTCGCTTTAGCCGGTGGTTTTGCGACGGCGGCATCCGCTGCTGGGTCGTCCGGAGGCGCTAACGTGAAGGCCACTACCCCCCTGAACAATACAGAAATCTACAGGCTTTATGGCCAAAACTCGTGGATCTGGAAGGCTGGTGCGGGCCATTTTTCGGTGCGGGCGCGACGGTTCACAGCCTGGTCAAGGGAAGAAGGTCCTCCTTCCTATGGCGTCGGCCGATGGTTTATTACCAAGCCGGGCAAGCTCTGCTTCAATGCTCGTTGGTACGCCCAAAGCGGCTCGGCTCCGGCAATCACCTGCTTCAGCCATCGCAAGAAGGGAAACGTCATCTACCAGAAACGTGAACCTGACGGTCAGTGGTACATCTTCAGGAATGCGCCCGTGAACTCCTCCGACGAGTTCACCAAACTACGCTATGGCGACTATGTAGGCGCGCAATTGGGCAAGATCCAGGCGATCGTCGGCAAAGCCCCATAACCGGGCCGGGGGGGAGGGGAGTTGCGCGCCTGGCATCACTGTCGATTCGGTACAGCGTATTGACCTGATGCCGGCGCGCAACTCCTACCGCATGAAACAGCGCGACGTGCTTCCGAAACCGCTCGGCGTGCAGATATAGGGGGCACGACCGAGGTAGCTCGTCTGGATGATCTTTGCTTCTTTCTGCTTCACGATCGCTTGCCCGCGTTCGACAGGTTTTCTCGTCGGCACCGAATAGCCGACCTGCTTGACCGACAGCGGCGTCCGCTGACCCTGATCGGGTACGAACGAACATCCGGCAATGCCTGCCACAAGCAACGTTGCGACGGCGCAGCACAGCGTCTTCTTCGCGAAGGTCTCGGGCAAAAATTTGATTGGCAATGTCACGGCGAGTTCCCCTTTTTGATGACCCCGTGCCGATAACCCTACCTAAAAGGCTTTAATTAGGCGTTTCTGAAAAAGTGATAATCCACGGAATTCGTACAGCTTGATCGGCTGGCGCTTCATCCAAGTAAGACCTGCCGAAGCGGCTCAGGCCCTCTTCAAAACGCGGTCACTGGCTACGTATGTTATTACGTAACATTTCATTTGACGAACGTAATAACATTACCTAAGGAATCGCTTCCAGTTTTCGAGGACGCGATGAGCGATATCAGCCTGAAATTCAAACATCCGACGCCCGGCTATCAGAACCACGCGGCGCTCCGTCATCTTTGCGGGGCACTCGAGCATGGTTCGCTGACCGTGATCATGGGGCGAGACCAGGCGGGTATCGATCCATGAAGCTTGGCCGAAGTCACGAAGGAGGACGCCGAATATGGCGTTGCGGCCTGCGAAGTGGGGCTGAGCGGACAATTTTGATATCCAATCAGAAATGGAGAATGCGATGCGCATGATGAAGGCGCTTTTCCTAACGCTGACGCTCGGAGCGCCGATATCCGTCAGTTCCGCCTGCGCCGAAACGCTCAAGGTCGCGGGACCTTGGGAGATCGCCGGCATCGAACCGGCACAGACCGGCTATGTCTTCAGCCGGCTTCAGGTCGCCGAGACGCTTGTCACGACCGACAAGCAGGGCACGCTCGCCCCCGGCCTTGCGAAAAGATGGACGGTTTCCGATGACGGTTTGAACTGGTCCTTTGCGCTTCGCGACAACGCCGTTTTCCACGATGGGACGAAGGTCACCGCAGAGGCCGCCGTTGCCAGTCTTAGGCGGACGCTTGGAGGGGTAGGGGTCCTTTCTCAGGCTCCGATTGCCGAAATCGCAGGCGAGGGCGGCGAAATCCGCATCAAGCTGCACAAGCCGTTTTCTGCCTTGCCCGCCTATCTCGTGCATTTCAGCACCATCATCCTTGCTCCGTCTTCATTCGACGGTGCAGGCAAGATCACCGGCATCGTCGGGTCCGGGCCTTATCGGGTGAAGACACTCACCCCGCCGGCCCGGCTCGAACTGGAGAGCTCGGGCAGGTGGTGGGGTGGCGAGCCCGGCATTACGGAGGTGAGCTATCTCGCCGTGGGGCAGGGGGAAACCCGCGCCCTTATGGCCGAGAGCGGCGAGGCCGACCTCGTCTTCTCCATGCTCCCGGTCTCGGTCGATCGTCTGAAGGCCAATCCGAAGCTGGACGTCCAGATCGCCACGATCCCGCGCACCCGCATCCTCAAGGTCAATGCCGGGTCGCCCTTCTTCGATCAGATCGAGGAGCGGCAGGCGATCAGCGCCGCCATCGATCGGGTGGGGATCACCAAGGTTATCCTGCGCAATGCCGATCTGGCCGCCACCCAGCTTTTCCCGCCGGCGATGAAGGGCTGGAACATGCCTGGCGTCGAGCCGCTTACGCAGGATGTCGAAAAGGCGAAGGCGCTGCTGGCGGCAGTCGGCTGGACGCCGGGCAGGGACGGCATCCTCGAAAAGGATGGAAAGCGCTTCAGCGTCACCATGCTGACCTATTCCAGCTGGCCGGAACTGCCGCCGCTCGCAACAGCGCTTCAGGCTCAGCTTCGCCGGGTCGGCATCGACGTCAAGGTATCTGTGGGCAACAGTTCGGAAATCCCCGCGCGCCACAAGGATGGAACGCTGGAGATGGGGTTGATCTCACGCCTCTACTCGATCGTGCCCGATCCGGTGGGCACGCTTCTGCAGGACTATGGTCCGGGTGGAAGCGACTGGGGCGCTATGGGGTGGGACAACAAGGAGATGCAGGCTGTCGTCGAAAAGCTCGCCGCGACAAGCGATGCCTCTGTCCGCGCTCCCCTCGAGACACAAGCGGCCGAGATCCTGCAACAGGAACTGCCGAGCATCCCCGTCACTTGGTCGGAACTTGCCATCGTTTCCAGCAAGCGCATCACGGGCGTCGCGGTGGATCCGCTTGAGGTGAACTACGGCCTCTCCTCGATCCGTTGGGTAAAGTGACGGGCAGCGCGATGAAGAACTTCCTTGTCGCGCGCTTGCTGCAGGCCGGCATCGTCTCGGTCGCGGTCGGGGCCTTGTGCTTTATCCTGATGCGCGTCCTGCCGGGCGATGCGGCCATGCGCGTTGCGGCGGGCCGCTACGGGCCGGATGCAAGAATTGCCGATGCGGCGGAAAAGGTGCGCCTCGAACTTGGTCTCGACCGGCCGATCGCGATGCAGTTCCTGGAATGGCTTGGTAGCCTGGCGCGTTTCGACCTCGGCCATTCGCTGGTAACCGGCCGCGCCGTAGCCCACGAACTGCAGGTGCAGCTCGTTGCTTCCGTCTGGCTGGCGGCGGCGGCTCTCGTGCTGTCGCTGTTGATCGGTCCGATCGTCGGGCTCTTCGGCGGCCTCAAGCCGGGGGGAGCCGCGGATCGTCTCGGTCTCATGAGCGCCGTCATCTTTCGCGCCATTCCGCCTTTCGTGCTGGGGCTGATCCTGATGCTGGTCTTTTCCCGGCAGCTCGGTTGGCTGCCGCCGGCCGGCTTCGGCTCGCCGCGCGAGATCCTGCTTCCGGCATTGACCCTGGCGCTTGGGCTGGCGGCCATGTCGAGCCGGGTCACCCGCAACGCGGTCGCGGCCGTTGCCCGGGCACCCTATTTCGCCTTCGCGCGCTACAAAGGGCTTTCGGAACGCGTCGTCGTGCGCCGTCATGGGCTTCGGAACGCTGCCATTCCCGTCGTCTCGTATCTCGGCCTGCAGGCCATCTATCTGATCGAAGGGGTCGTGGTGGTGGAGTCGCTCTTTGCGTATCCGGGCATCGGGCATGCGCTGGTTCATGCGATCGTCGAGCGCGATATCCCGATGGTGCAGGGGACGGCGCTGATGATGGGGCTGATGTTCGTCGCGATCGGAGCGGCTGTGGACCTTCTCACCCTCTGGCTGGATCCGCGCACAGGGAAAACCGTATGAGCACCATCGGCAACATGACATCCACGAGAGCCAGAACGGGTGTCGGGACGGCGCGACTGGCCGGCGCCGGGCTGCTGATCCTGCTCGGCGGCTTCGCCCTTCTTGGCCCTCTGTTCATATCATCCGATCCGTCGACGCAGGATCTCGGGGCAAGCCTGGCCCCAATAGGCGGCGACTACCAGCTGGGTGCGGATCACTACGGGCGCAGTCTCCTGGCGCGTCTCGCCCACGGGGCACGCCTCTCCTTCGGCATGGCGTTTCTCACCATGCTGGCGGCGGCGGTGCCCGGCATCCTGCTTGGCCTTGCCGCGGCGTGGAAAGGCGGATGGACGGAACGCATGCTTGAGTTTGTGGCGACCGTGGTGCTGGCCTTGCCGGGGCTCATGCTGGTGCTGCTGCTGCTCGCCTTTTCCCCGGGCGATTACGGGCCGCTCTTCCTCGGGCTGTCGCTAACCCTATGGGTCGAGTTCTACCGCGTAACCAAGGCGACGACGCGGACGGTGCTTGCCCAGCCGCATATCGAAGCGGCGCGCATGCTTGGTTTCGGCTCCCGCTATATCCTCGTCCATTATGTGCTGCCGGTCATCGGGCCGATGATCGCCACGCTGTCTGCTTTCGCCATGGCGACCGCCATTATTGCCGTTTCAACGCTAAGCGCGATCAGCGTTGGGTTGCAGCCCCCGACGCCGGAACTGGGTAGCATGATCGTCGAGCTTCTCCCCTATTTCGCTGAAGCGCCCGTTCATGTGTTGCTTCCGGCCGTCCTGATCTTCCTGCTCGTACTTGGCCTGCAACTGCTCGCGCAAGGAGATCGGGCATGAACATATCCATCAATACCGACCTTTCCGTCTCCGACCTATCCGTGCATTCCCAGTCGGGTCCCATTGTTTCCGGTATATCGCTTGCCGTGGGTCGCGGTCGGCCCTTGACCCTGCTCGGAGAAAGCGGATCTGGAAAGTCCCTCGTTGCCCAGGCGATCATGGGCACCCTGCCAAATGAGTTGCGCGCTACAGGCCATATCCTCTTCGAGGGCGCGGAAATTCTTCGTGAGGCGCCGTCGGAGCGACGTCGCCGCTGGGGCCGCAGCATCAGCCTCCTGCCGCAGGAGCCGTGGTTGGCGCTCGATCCGACCATGCGCGTGGCGCCGCAGGTGGCCGAGGTCCATCGCTATGTGAAGGCAAAGTCGGTTGAAGACAGCGCAATAGCAGCCAGGAGCAATCTTTCCGATGTTTCCCTCCAGCAGGCAGCCGAGCTCTACCCGTTCCAGATGTCCGGCGGCATGGGCCAGCGGGCGGCGATTGCCATCGCGCATGCTGCGGATGCCGAGCTTCTGATCGCCGACGAGCCGACCAAGGGTCTTGATGCGGCGCTCAGGCGTTCGGTAACGGCCCGTCTGCTGTCGGAGGTAGAGGCAGGACGTCTGCTGCTGACGATCACCCACGACGTTGCCGTCGCTCGTGCCCTCGGCGGAACTATAGGCGTCATGCTGGACGGACGCCTCGTGGAGTACGGCGAGGCCCGGAAGTTGCTGGAGGCACCCGAGCATTCCTACACAAAAGCGCTGCTGGCTGCTGAACCGGCGCGATGGGAGCCGCGGAAACAGAAGAACGCGGGCGAGATGGTCGTTGCCGGGCGGGGACTGGAAAAGCGTTACGGCGACAAGACCTTGTTTTCCGGCCTCGATATCGAAGTCGCGGCCGGCGAGATCGTCTCCATCTTCGGCCCGAGCGGCTGCGGCAAGACGACCTTCGGCAACATCTTGCTGGGCCTCACCAAATCAGACGGGGGAAAGGTTCAACGCGGGCCTGGCCTTTCGCCATTACGCTTCCAGAAACTCTACCAGGACCCGCCGGCGGCATTCGCACCCCATCAAACCATCCGCAAGGGACTGAAGGATCTTGTCCGGCTGCACGGCAAGGGCTGGGCCGATGTCGAGGCGTTGGCAGGTCGCCTGCGTTTGCCCGATATCTTGCTCGACCGTCTGCCGGGACAGATTTCCGGGGGTGAGTTACAGCGCTTTGCGCTGCTGCGGGCGTTGATCCTCAACCCCGTTTTCCTGTTCGCGGACGAAGCGACATCCCGTCTCGATCCCGTCAGCCAGAAGGATGTGATCACATTCCTGCGGGAGATCGTGGAGGAAACCGGACTTGCCGTCCTGCTGGTGACCCACGATAGGGATGTTGCAGAGAAGATCTCGACGCGGATGATCGACCTTGGGGGCAGCGGGCTCTGTGATACATGAGGCGACGGCTCTTTGCCCGCTGCCTTGACGTGGCTTGCCGCTTTGCGGGAAAAGCTCTCATATCTATGAGAGCATCCGGCATTCCGTCACCTTGCGACAACCCCCAATGGCGATATCGAGCGCAGATCGGGATCCGGCAGGCCTGTGACTCTTGTCACCTTGGCACTGCTCATGCTGTAACCGTAATCAAGGACACGCACACCATCCATGATGAAGAGTTGCGCCTTGTCGAGGCCAGGCCTCAAAGAGCCGGTCACAGTGATGACCTCATATACGCGCGACATACGGAAAGGCTCGTCCGAAACCACGTGGACCAGTTGATTGGGCGGCGGCGGCGCGCTGTGGCTGCATGCGCCAGCCCACGGCACCAGCATGAACTCGTAGACGAGATCGCCGTCCTGATCAATCGGCAGGATGAAGCCCGTCAGCTCGACCATTCGGCCCTCGTCATGCCACGCGAGCGTTTCGCCTTGCGACCGGCTGATTGCCATGCCGGGCAACGGCATTGTCGCAGTCGACTGGTCGGAAGGTCGCAGGGCATTCCACTGAATGGGCTGCGCATCAGCAAGAACACTGGATGTCTGGCAGGCGAGGGCGGCGGCAAGCGCCACAGGTTTCAGGATGGAAAGAGGAAGCCTCATCTTTGTGTCTCCATGCCTCAGGGTCATATCATGGCCACGGGGCATGGCGATGGTATTTGCAACACCGCTCAGTCGTCAAAGCAAAAAGGTGGCGAACAGCTCCAGCAAGGCAAGCAGGTCTCAATAAGCCATGCGGCGCACATCACTCCGCATCGGCGGGGTTTTGGTCGCTGAACGCGCGCACCATGTTTTCGGCCGAGCTTTGGCTTGCGATCAGGCTGGACAATAGAATGCGCGCCTGGGCGGGGCGCAGCGTCTGGGAATGAACCGCGCCGGCCTTGGCCAGGTCGTGTCCACCGCCACCCCCGCCATAACCAGCGGTCAGAAGCCCCACAGGAACACGGCTCGAGATGACGATGGAAACGCCAAGCTCGGTGCAGTGCCTGACAGCGTCGACTATGCCGGGATTGGCGTTGCCGGAGCCAAGCGCCGCGAGCACGATGCCATGGGCGCCCGCTTCGACGCTTGCCCGGATATGGGCGGCATCGCAGCCGGGATAGATTGCGACGACATCGACGCGGATGCTGTCGACCGGCGCCGGCAGGTGCGGGCCTTCGGTGCAGGGAAACGAGCGGGCGGAGCGGAAAGCATCTGCCTCGTCGCTGCTATGCTTGAAGAGCCCCCAGGCGGACAGGACCCGGCCGCCGAAGGCTATGAGCACACCTCGTTCCGCATTCGCGGGATCCGCGGCGAGCCGGATGGCGGCTAAGAGATTTGCCGGGCCGTCCGCGTCGGGATGATCCGCCGTGAATTGCGCACCGGTGAAAATTACCGGTTTCTGCGTCGTCAGCTGCAGATGGACGAGGAGGGCGGTTTCTTCCATCGCGTCCGTGCCGTGCAGCACGACAATGCCTCCCACATCGGCATCGTCGAGTTCCGCCTTTACGGCATCGCTGATGCGCTGCATGTCGGACAAGGTCAGGCTGGCGGAATCCTTCGACATCAGGTCCACCGGACGCAGATGCGCATCGGCCTGCGGGAGGAGCGCCAGGAGATCCTCGCCGGAAAGCGTCGGGGTGCTTGCGCCGTTCGTGCCGCGCTTGCTTGCAATGGTGCCGCCGGTGGCGATAACCGCCACCAACGGCTTCGTCGCGCTCTTTTTCAACGCTCGTTCACTCACCGGCGATGCTGGGTGCAAGAGTGCGTTCTGCTGCAAGGCGGTTGATGCGATCACGCAAGAGATACCAACCGATGGCAAGTGCCGGTGCGATGAGCGCCAGCGACGCGATGGTCCAGGTCCCGACGGGATAGTCGAAAGCCATGAGCACCAGCACGCCGAAGAGGAAAAGAAGCGTCAGGATACCGGTATAGGGCGCACCGAACATGCGGAAATCCGGACGGACAAGCTCGCCCCGGCGGGAGAGGTGCCAGAGCTTCAGCTGGCAAAGCACGATGACACCCCAAGCGCAGATGATGCCGAGCGCCGAGAGGTTGAGGGCGATCTCGAAGGCGGCGGCCGGGATAATCGCGTTCAGTGCCACGCCGATCACCGTGACGACGGCGGTCACTGCGATGCCGCCATAAGGTACGCCCGCCTTGTTCATCTTCGCAAGAGCAGCCGGCGCCGACCCGGAAACGGCCATCGAGTGCAGGATGCGACCGGTGGAGTAGAGACCGGCATTGAGCGAGGAAAGCACGGCGGTCAGCACAACCAGGTTCATGATGATGTCTGCACCTTCGACGCCGATCGTCCCGAAGAAGGTGACGAAGGGGCTCTCGCCGGCTTTGTATGCCGTATAGGGCAGGAGCAGGGAGAGCAGCAGGACCGAGCCGACATAGAAGACGATCAAGCGGAAAACGACCGTGCGGATCGCGCCCGGCATGACCTTGCGAGGGTCCTCCGTTTCACCGGCGGTGGTGCCAATCAGCTCGATCGAGGCATAGGCGAAAACGACACCCTGAATGATGACGAAGGCCGGCAATATGCCGTTGGGGAAAAGGCCTCCGTTGTCGCTGATGATGCTGAAGCCGGCAGGATGACCGTCAATCGGCGTGCCGGAGACGACGAAATAGATGCCCACGACCAGGAAAGTCGCAAGAGCCAGGACCTTGATCAAGCTGAACCAGAATTCAAGTTCACCGAAGACCTTGACCGACAGGAGGTTCATCGCCAGCACGATCACCAGCGCAACGAGGGCGAACACCCATTGGTCGATGCCGCCGAGCCACGGCACATAGTGCTTGAAGAAATTCATGTAGAGCGCGACGGCGGTTACGTCCGCCACCGAGGTCATCGCCCAGTTCAGCCAGTACATCCAGCCGGTGACGAAGGCCGTCTTTTCCCCGTAGAACTCGCGGGCATAGGAGACGAAGGAACCCGAGCTCGGACGATGCATGATCAGCTCGCCGAGCGCACGCAGGACCAGGAACGCAAAGAAGCCGCAAAGGGCATAGACCAGGATGAGCGCGGGTCCGGCTTGGGCAAGGCGTCCGCCTGCCCCGAGAAAAAGACCGGTTCCGATCGCGCCTCCGATTGCGATCATCTGGATCTGGCGCGGCTTCAGCGCCTTATGATACCCGCTATCCTCTTCGATGAACACTTCGCGGTCGACAGCGGCGGCTTTGATGGCTTCCGTTGACATGGCTCCTCCCTATGAGCGTGCTTTCCCACGATCCCCGCAGCAGTAAAGGGATCGCCTCTCTAAGCTGTTTTACAGATCCTCGATTTCAATCTCTGCGTCTTGTGCAGACGTTGCTCGGCGATCTGTAGCCCTTCTTGCGACATTTGCGGAAATCTGTCAAACAGCTTTACAGATTTACCCGCAATCAGTCCAGGAGGAAAATGTGGCCGAGATGCGTATCGAATATGATCTGCTGGGAGCGAAGGAAGTACCGGCCGAGGTATATTGGGGCGTTCACACCGCGCGGGCGGTGGAGAATTTTCAGGTTACCGGCATGCCGATCGGGCGTTTTTCGCACCTCGTCCGCGGCCTGGCTTTTGTGAAGGAGGCCGCGGCGCTTGCCAATCATGAGCTTGGTCTTCTGGATCACAGGCGGCTCGAGGCCATTGCCCTTGCATGCCGCGAAATTCGCAATGGTGCGCTGCACGACCAGTTCGTGGTTGATGTCATTCAGGGCGGGGCAGGCACTTCGACCAACATGAACGTGAACGAGGTGATCGCCAATCGTGCGCTGGAACTACTCGGCCATCGCAAGGGCGACTACTCTCACCTGCATCCCAACGATCATGTCAATCTGAGCCAGTCGACCAACGACGCCTATCCGACGGCGGTCAATGTCGCGCTGATCGAGGCAATCGACGGCCTTTCGGCATCGATGGAGATCTTGCAGGCCTCGTTCGAGCGGAAGGCGTGCGAGTTTGACGGCATGCTCAAGATGGGGCGCACGCAGCTTCAGGACGCTGTCCCGATGACGCTCGGCCAGGAATTCCGCACCTTCGCCGTTATGCTCGGTGAGGACAGGGCACGTCTTCTGGAGTCCGCCAAGCTGCTCCACGAGATCAATCTCGGCGCGACCGCCATCGGCACGGGCCTGAACGCGCCCGCCGGATACGCCGCCTGCGCCTGCGCCCATCTCTCGCGTTTGACGGGGCGGCCACTGGTGACGGCAAGCGATCTGATCGAGGCGACCCAGGACCCCGGCGCCTTCGTTCACCTCTCCGGCGTGCTGAAGCGCGTCGCGGTCAAGCTGTCGAAGACGTGCAACGACCTGCGTCTGCTTTCATCCGGTCCAAGGGCGGGGATCGGAGAGATCAATCTGCCTCCCGTACAGGCGGGCTCGAGCATCATGCCCGGCAAGGTCAATCCGGTTATACCGGAAATGGTCAACCAAGTTGCCTTCGCCGTGATCGGCAACGACATCACCATCACCATGGCGGCCGAGGCGGGCCAGTTGCAACTGAATGCCTTCGAGCCGATCATTGTCCGTTCGCTTTCGGAGAGCATCAGCCATCTGAGCGCCGCCTGCCGTATCCTGGCCGAGCGCTGCGTCGACGGCATCAGCGCAAACCCGCAGATCATGGCGCGCCGCGTGGAACAATCGATCGGCCTGGCTACGGCGCTCAATCCGATTATCGGATATTATGCGGCCACCAAAGTCGCGCAGGAAGCACTCGCAACCGGGCGAACCGTCCCGCAGGTGGTGCTCGAACAGGGCCACCTGACGGCGGCGCAACTTGAGGAGGCGCTGAAGCCCGAGCATCTGGCAAACCTGTCGCCTGCAAGCCTTGCTGCCGAAGCATAGCGTGAGCACTTTTAAAAGATAGGAGATAGAGCGGCCTGTTACGGGGGGCGCTCTATTGCAGTGGTTGTGCCGGATCGTTTCCGATGATCGTGGTGACGACCTGCTTGACCTCGCCGAGATGCGCTTCCATGGCTTCGCGCGCCCGCTCCTCCGAGCCCTCCCGGATCGCGTCGACGATCTGGCGATGCTCGATGTTCGACGCTACGCGACGCCCGGCCATGAGGTTGACCAGCTCGGACTGCTGCATCAGCGCGTCCCGGGCATCGGCGACAATCTTCGCGAAAACGGCATTTCCCGAAGCTTCGGCGATCGCACTATGGAACCCGGAATCCAGAAGTACCCATTGATGTGGGTCCGTCTGCCTATCCATCTCGTCACAGATGGCGAGCAGAGCCGCCAGCTGTTGCTCGCTGCGTCGCAAGGCAGCCCATCCAGCGGCCGGGCCTTCGATAAACGGGCGAGCCTCTATAAGATCGCGAGAAGAATAGCCGCCGTAGTTGAGATCGGGGTTGGGTGAGGCGGTCAGGACATAGGTGCCGCTGCCAGTGCGCGTCTGGGTGAGGCCAAGTGTCTGGAGCGAGCGCAGCGCCTCTCGGATAATGGGTCGGCTTACCCCATATCTGCCGGCCATCTGGGCTTCCGAGGGCAATCGGGTGCCGACGGCAAGCCGCCCTGACGTAATGGCTGAGCGGAGGTCTTCGAAGATGGCTTCCGCCGCGTTCTTCCGACTGATCGGACTTGTATCAGATAGCCAATCAGTCAAACCACTCATTGCCCAAAGCTTCCATCGATGCGCCAATTTGTCAAACTGCTCGGCAGCTTAGCACAGCTTTCATACTACCGGGAGGCCGACCCGAAGCCGGGTCGGCGGAATGGTCCCCCACTTTCCGTCCCCAGCGCATTGACAAAAAGCCGATAGGGATCTTTATTGCTCAGATGTCAGACCAATTTGAACGTCGTGGGCTAATCCCTCTGCTTCCCCCGATTGACAGGGCTCGCCAAGTCGGGGAGGCGCTGGCCGATTACGTGGAGAACGCCGATCTGAAGGCAGGCGACCGGTTGCCGGCCGAGCGGGAGCTGATGGCAGCCCTCGGCGTCGGTCGCTCGACGATCCGTGAGGCGATCCGTTGGTTTCAGGCGCTTGGCGTCGTCGAGTCCCGAAAGGGAAGTGGGAACTACCTCCTAAAGCCCATTTCGCGGCGCACGATCCATATGCCCCTGTCGCTCGATACCGCCAACCTGCGCGACGCGCTTTTGCAGACGCTGCAGGTACGCAGGGGGCTGGAATGCGAAGCGGGCATGGTTGCTGCGCGAATGCGGACGGAAGAAGACCTGAAGATCATCGAGGCGCGGCTGGAGGAGATGGAACGGGTCCACCACGCCAAGGGCGCGTCGGGGCCGGAAGATTTGGCGTTCCATCTCGCCATCTACGACGCTACCCACAATCCGCTCTTCCGTCAGCTGCTTGAACAGATGCGCGAAACGTTCGAGCGGTTCTGGAGCCACCCGTTCGAACGTTTCGATTTCGCGCGCCGGTCCTTCCCCTTTCATCGGACGCTGTTCAACGCGATCGTCGCGCAGGATGCCGAAGCCGCGCGCGGCGAGACACTGAAGATCCTCCAGATCGTCGAGGAAGATATCAAGGAAATGTCCAAATGAGTGAGGGCCTCGACCCATTCGAACTCGCTTCGCTGATCACCGCCCATGACGACGGCAATTTCGCAGAGGCGGTGGTTCCGCCGATCTTCCAGACCTCGCTCTTCACCTTCTCCGACTACGACGACATGATCTCCGCCTATCGCGGTGAGAAGGTGCGGCCGATCTACACGCGCGGCCTCAACCCAACCGTTCGCGCCTTCGAGGAAATGCTGGCGAAGCTCGAAGGGGCGGAAGACGCGCTCGGTTTTGCGAGCGGCATGTCGGCGATCTCGTCTGCTGTGCTGAGCTTTGTCGAACCGGGTGACCGGATCGTGGCGGTGAAGCACGTTTATCCCGACGCATTCCGGCTGTTCGGCACCATCCTTAAGCGGATGAGGATCGAAGTCACCTATGTCGACGGTCGCGACGAGGAGGCTGTCGCCAAAGCGCTACCGGGCGCCAAGGTCTTCTACATGGAAAGCCCGACGAGCTGGGTGATGGAAGCCCATGACGTCGGTTCGCTGGCGGCGCTCGCCAGGAAACATGGCGCAGTGTCGATGATCGACAACAGTTGGGCGAGCCCCTTCTTCCAGCGGCCGATAACTCTAGGGGTAGATCTCGTCATCCATTCGGCCTCGAAATATCTCGGCGGCCACAGCGATGTCGTCGCAGGCGTCGTTGCGGGGTCCAAGGAGATGATCGCCCGGCTGAAGGCCGAGGCCTATCCCTATCTCGGCGGCAAACTTTCGCCCTTCGACGCGTGGCTCCTGATCCGCGGGCTCAGGACGCTGCCGATCCGCATGAAGGCACATGAGGCTGCAGCCCTCACTATCGCCCGCCGCCTGCAGGAACTCGACGTGGTGGAAAAGGTCTGCCATCCGGGCTTGGCGAACCGGCTTCCGGCGGGGCTCAACGGCACGTCGGGCCTCTTCTCGTTCATCTTCCGCGACGGCGTCGATATCCGCGCTTTTGCCGACCACCTCAAATTCTTCAAGCTCGGCGTCAGCTGGGGCGGCCACGAAAGCCTGATCGTGCCAGGCGAAGTGGTCCTGCAACAGAAGGCCCAGCCGAATTCCGCGCATGCCTTCGGCATTCATGCGCGGTCCGTCCGTCTCCATGTCGGCCTCGAGGGAACCGAGGCGCTGTGGAGCGATCTTCAGGAGGCGATCGCCGTCGCCTCTTAAAGCATCAACCGATAACAACTGGGAGAACGACAATGAAGACGCTAATAACAACCGTACTTTTTGCCACGCTGATGGCCGGCAGCGCGCTGGCCGATACCACACTCAAGCTGGTCGAAGTCATCACCAGCCCGGAGCGCACCGAAACGCTGAAGTCGATTGTCGGGAAGTTTGAAGCCGCCAATCCCGGCACCAAGGTCGAGATCATCTCGCTGCCGTGGAACGAGGCCTTTCAGAAATTCGCGACCATGGTTTCCGCCGGCGACACGCCGGACGTGATGGAAATGCCCGATACCTGGCTGTCGCTCTACGCCAACAACGGAATGCTGGAGAGCCTCGAGCCCTATCTTGCGAAGTGGGAGCAGACCAAGGAACTGACGCCCCGGGCGCTCGAACTCGGCCGCGACGTCAAGAAGACCGCCTATATGCTGCCTTACGGCTTCTATCTACGTGCCATGTTCTACAACAAGAAGCTGCTCGAGCAGGCAGGCGTCAAGGAACCGCCGAAGACCATGGACGAGTTCACCAAGGCCTCCGAAGCCGTCTCCAAACTGCCTGGCAAATATGGCTACTGCATGCGCGGTGGCCCCGGCGGCCTGAACGGCTGGATGATCTTCGCCGCCTCGATGGCCGGCGACAACAAATATTTCAAGGAAGACGGTACCTCGACCATGAACAGCGAAGGCTGGGCCAAGGGCATCGAGTGGATGGTCGATCTCTACAAAAAGGGGTACGCACCGAAGGACAGCGTCAACTGGGGCTTCAACGAAGTCGTCGCCGGCTTCTATTCCGGCACCTGCGCCTTCCTCGATCAGGATCCGGACGCGCTGATCGCGATCGCCGAGCGCATGAAGAAGGAGGATTTTGGGGTCATCCCGCTGCCGAAAGGACCTGACGGCAAGTCCTTCCCGACCATCGGTTATGCCGGCTGGTCGATGTTCTCCACGACGAAAGACAAGGATCTGTCGTGGAAGCTGATCGCGACGCTGGAAGGTAAGGAAGGTAATCTCGAGTGGAACAAGAAGATCGGCGCCCTGCCGGCCTATACGTCCGCCGAACAGGACCCGTTCTACGCGGGCGACCAGTTCAAGGGCTGGTTTGAGGAACTTGCCGATCCGAACACGGTGCCGACGGTGATGCCGACCTATCTGGAAGAGTTTGCCTTCTTCAAGGATTCCTTGGCAATCAAGACCTCACAGCAGGCGCTTCTCGGCGACATCACCCCGAAGCAGCTTGCCGACCAGTGGGCTGAATATCTCACCAAGGCGCAGCAGAAGCATCTGGCGAAGAAGTAAGCGATCGGGCTCCGAACCCGAAGCCCCCTCATCCGCCTGCCGGCACCTTTTCCCCGATGGGGAGAAGGGAAGTTGCTGTAATGCCTCCGGTTCTCCTCTCCTCTAGGGGAGGGGGTGGCCGAGCGTTAGCGGAGGCCGGGTGAGGGGGCCGCAGGTTGTGCCACCAATTGAAGAACACACGGAAAGCCGACCATCGATGACCATCACCGCCGATACGCTTGGCAGGGACCACGACCGCAGGCCGTGGCTGACGCGGCTCGCGCATGCTTGCGAGCCCTATCTCTATAGCGCCCCGTCGCTGATCCTGATCGTTGTGGTCATGCTGGTGCCGCTGGTCATCGGCATTTCCTATGCGTTTCGGGATATCCAACTGCTCAATCCGTTTTCTGGAGGGTTTATCGGCCTTGAGCATTTTCGAGAACTTTCCAGGGACGCCGCCTTCTATGGCGCCTTGAGAAACACCGTGTGGTGGACAGGCGCTTCCGTCTTCTTGCAGTTTGTCTTCGGGCTTATCCTTGCCCTGCTGCTCGATAAGCCTTTTTGGGGGAGAGGCCTTGTCCAAGCGCTCGTATTCATTCCTTGGGCTGTGCCCTCATTCCTCGCCGGCCTGAATTGGGCGTGGCTTTTCAACCCGGTGATCGGACCGTTGCCGCATTGGCTGTTCGGGCTCGGCCTGATGTCGCAACCGGGCAACATCCTCTCCGACCCGCAGTATGCGATGTGGGGACCGATCGTTGCGAATGTCTGGTGGGGCATCCCGTTCTTCGCCATCACCCTGCTCGCCGCGCTGCAGGCGATCCCGCGCGATCTCTACGAGGCGGCGTCGATCGACGGGGCCAACTGGTTTCAGCGGTTCTTTTCGATCACCCTGCCGTTTCTCGCGCCGACGATTGCCATTACCGTGCTCTTGCGAACCGTCTGGATCTCAAATTTCGCCGACCTCATCGTCGTCATGACCGGCGGCGGTCCCGCCGACCGCACCCAGATCGTCGCCAGCTACATCTTCACCCAGGCCTTCAAGGCACTTGATTTCGGCTACGCGTCGGCGATCGCGCTGGTTCTGCTCGTGCTGCTGCTCGCCTATTCGATGCTGATCATCCTGCTGCGGCAGACCTTGCTGAACAAGGATTGAACCCATGAAACAGTCCCTTCTGCCGACTGTCGCGCATCGCATTGCGATCCTCTGCTACATCGCCTTTGCGCTCTTCCCGCTGTTCTGGCTGCTGAAAGTGTCGGTGACGCCAAACGATCTTCTTTATTCGGAAGGCGTGCGGATGTGGCCCTCGCGCACGACGTTCGATCATTATGGCTTCGTGCTCCGGCACAGCTCCTTTCCGACCTTCTTCAAGAACAGCCTGATCGTCTCGGGATCGACGGCCGTGGTCGTCACCGTCTGCGCATCGCTTTCCGGGTATGCTCTCTCCCGCTTCAGCTTCCGCGCGAAATACTGGATCGTCGCGCTGATGCTGCTGACCCAGATGTTTCCGCTGGTCATGCTGGTCGCGCCGATCTTCAAAATCCTCTCGCCGCTGGGCCTCACCAACAGCCTGACGGGGCTGGTATTCGTTTATTCGGCGTTCAACGTGCCCTTCGCCACGTTTCTGATGCAGTCCTTCTTCGACGGCATTCCGAAGGACCTGGAAGAGGCGGCGATGATCGACGGCGCAACCAAGTTCACGGCCTTCCGGCAGATCATCCTGCCGCTGACGCTGCCAGGCATCGCCGCGACGCTTGGTTTCGTCTTCACCGCCGCCTGGAGCGAGCTTCTCTTCGCGTTGATGTTGATCAACGGCAACGCTGCGGCCACCTTCCCGGTGGGTCTCCTGACCTTCGTTTCGAAATTCTCGGTCGACTTCGGCCAGATGATGGCAGCCGGCGTCCTCGCCCTCATCCCGGCCGGGCTCTTTTTCCTCCTCATCCAGCGTTACCTCGTCCAGGGTCTGACGGCCGGCGCGGTCAAGGGTTAGTCAAATGGCATCGATTGAGATCGAAAAACTCGAAAAATCCTACGGCCATGTCTCCGTGCTGCATGGCATCGACCTCGACATTCGCGACGGGGAATTCATCGTCCTGGTCGGCCCCTCGGGCTGCGGCAAGTCCACCTTGCTCAGGATGATTGCCGGACTGGAAGGCGTCAGCAAGGGTGAGATCCGCATCGCCGGAAACCGGGTTAACGACCTGCATCCGAAGGACCGCGACCTCGCCATGGTGTTCCAGTCCTATGCGCTTTATCCACATATGAACGTTGCCGGCAACATGAGCTACAGCCTGCGGCTCCGGAAAATGGCAAAGGAAAAGATCGGCGCGGCCGTTGCCGGCGCGGCGGCCAAGCTCGGGCTCGAATCGCTTCTGGAACGCCGCCCGAAGGCGCTTTCCGGCGGCCAGCGCCAGCGTGTCGCAATGGGCCGCGCCATCGTGCGCCAGCCGAAGGCTTTCCTGTTCGACGAACCGCTGTCCAACCTCGACGCCCGGCTGCGCGAGCAGATGCGGGCCGAGATCAAGAAGATGCATGCCGACCTGAAGGCGACATCAATCTACGTGACGCACGACCAGATCGAGGCGATGACGCTAGCGGACCGCATTGTCGCAATGCATGCCGGCGTGGTGCAGCAGGTTGGAAGCCCTCTCGATCTCTACGACCGGCCAGCCAATCTGTTCGTTGCGGGCTTCATCGGCTCGCCCGGGATGAATTTCCTCGACGTGACCTATTCAGGTGGGGCGTTGCGATTGAAGGATGGAAGCCAGATCGAGGCCAGCGTCCCCGGATCCACCCCGGAAGGAAGCAGTCTCACACTGGGCATCCGGCCGGAGCATGTGGTGATCACCAACGATGGAAGCGGCAGGCGCGCCCTTGTCGAGCTCATTGAGCCGACCGGATTCGGCATTATCCTGCATCTTTCGCTGCATGGCATAGCCTTCAAGGTCTTCACGCTGGATCGGCAGGCACTGGCTGTCACAGGTTCGATCATGGTGGCGTTCCCGGCTGAGCACATTCACCTGTTCGATGATGAGGGGAGGCGGATAGGTTAGCGTAGCGGCATTCAGTCGACGAGCGCTTGCGACATTTGTCGCGGACGGGAGGCGGACCCAGTGGGTTCGTTCGCCCAACGAAAGGGTCAGGCCGCCGTATGATCCGAGCCCGTTCGGGGACGAGCTGACACCGCGTAGATGCGGTCGATCACCTCGGCTACGTTAACAAGCCTTTCGCAGCCGGGATCATACCCTTCTCCAGCTGCCAGCTTTCGGACCCAGTCCGCTGCCGCTCGTCCGCCCCAATCGTCGGGAGGCCGGATGAGGACTTCGCGCGACGTCCCGTGGAAGCGTTGGACCATGAAATCGTAAAACGACCCTTCGACGTTGTGCATCGATATCCCGCCGCCGGTGCCGTAGAAGCTGGCTTCGATAATCGCCTCGCAGCCGGCCTGCAAACGCCATGAGCAGGCGAGGCGGATAACCGTTCCATTGTCGAGCGTCAGGCTCGCGACGCCGTAATCCTCGACCTGATGATCGTCTGCGGCGATCGGCCGACCGCCGGCCATCAAGTGACCGGAGACTGATGCAATAGTCGGGAAGTCCAGCGACCAGAGAGCCATGTCGATCAGGTGGACGCCAAGATCCATCAAGCAGCCACCACCCGATAGGTTCTTATCGTAGAACCAAGGCTTGTCGGGCCCGTAGGCGTTATGGAACACGAGATCGGCTGCGAATATCTTGCCCAGTTCTTCTGTCCGTATGACTTCCCGAATCCGGTTCATGCTCGCGGTATGACGATAGGAGAGGTCGACCCCGAGCAAGCGGTTGGCCTCTCTTGCTCTATGCACAACGGCTGCGGCCTCCCCGGCTGTGCGCCCCAGCGGCTTTTGGCAGAAGACGGCGACGCGGGCCTCCAGCGCCTTGATCGACTGTGCCGCATGTTGTGCGCTTGGGGTGGCGATGACGATCCCGTCGATATCACAGGTCAATAATTCATCCAGGCTCTCGGCCAGGATGGCGTCGGGTGCGAGCTTTTTCGCTTCTGTCGCCATCTCGGGCGACGGGTCGGCGATCGCGACCGCTTCAGCGACGCCGGTATCGAGGATTGCCTGCATGCGGTGTCGGCCGATCCAACCGACGCCGAGAAAGCCGAGCCGAACCGGTTTCGGAGAGACCGAAAGAGTTCTCTCAGCAAGCATTTCATTCATCGTACATCACCAGTGCCTTGAGGAAATTTTGCGGACGATCGCGGGTATCGTTCAGCGCCTGGTCGAGTTGGTCCAGACGGTAGGTATGTGTATAGAGGGAC
>Ga0268287_100078_pt1 | contig 93979 bp, 80 predicted proteins | sample MetcocultureR3M_FD_191348 | JGI IMG/M metagenome (GOLD analysis project Ga0268287, IMG submission 191348) | Soil microbial communities from Anza Borrego Desert, Southern California, United States - Methanotrophic co-culture R3-M | ecosystem: Environmental > Terrestrial > Soil > Desert | place... | reverse complement strand
CCCATATGCCAGATGACTATCTGGAACGCTTCCGGCCGCATCTCAAGCGCTATACGGAAACGACGCGAACGACGATCGAGGAGCTGCGCGAGGACATCGAGCTGGCGCGCACGCAGGGTTACTCCTCGGTGCTGCACGGCGAGTGGCGCGAAGGGATCGCGGCCTGCGCTTGCGCGATCCCCGGCCGCTCCGGCGAGCTCGTCGGAGCGATCGGCATGTCCGGACCCGATACGCGCATCAAGCGCAAGCAGATCAAGGACTATTCGGTTCATGTCATGGAGGCAGCCCGAACCATCGGCGCGGCCCTCGGCTATTCCAACAGGACGGCCGCATATCCCGTCGTGAGAGGCGATGCTACGCCGTCATATCAATCCCGACGCGTCCCTTGATACTGTCGGCCAGACCGTCAGTCCGTGCCTCGTTGGGCTCTGCCCCGGGTCTGGCTCATCTGCTCCTCAACGTCTCAGACCGAGGTGGATCTCAAAGAACTTCGCGCTGTGCGACTTGGCCAGACGGCACAAGAGACCGTCAACGAGCCCAATCGGGCGATGGCAACGGGCGGACAACGGGCGCTGATGATGTGAATGCGCGCAGCAACCCACGTGCCGGGCTTTGACGGCAGGCGGAAGGTCGCCTGAATGTGGCGGGTTCGAAGAGTTCCGAGCTATGCAAGGCGCACGTGGAAAACAGCTGATGTTCGCCACGAAGAAGCGGGAAGAAAGAACAAAGGCAAGGCGGTTTGCCGGAAACGATGCGACGCTCAACTAACGGTCGCGAAAGCCGCTTTCCAACTCCGCTCTGCGATCATAGAGGTCAACGTGGAGGCAACCATCATGACGAGATGTTGCAACGGGTAACGGCTTAGGGACCCGCTTCTCGGTGTCGCCTCTGCCTGCAGCCGGTGGGCCTCGATTGCTGGAAGCAAGACGGTTACTGCTTGGATGCAGTTATATTCGGAAGCTGGCCCGTAGCAACGTCGCAATCGGCCTTCCTTCGCCATTCCTCATCTGCGCAATCGACACCACCATCTGCGGTTAAGACACCAGAGCCGCCGCCGGTCGCGAATGGCCCGCGACCACTAACCCCTCTGGTACCGCTAGATCCGCTGCCGCCCCCAGATGTCCCTCCAGCAGCAGGTGCGCCAGCAGTGCCCCCGCGGCTAAATCCACTGCCAACGCCCGCCCCACCACCACCGCCACCGGAGGTACCGGATCCTCTGGCAGGCGACCTGTCGTTATCGAAGAAAGAAGGGCTCCGGTCGCTTTGCGCCGCATCATTCAGGCCCCCCGAACGGGCAATAGCTTTCGACGTCAGGGAGGTGGATAGGAGCAAGGTCATGACCGGGGGCGTAACCGCCGCGAATCTGCCGCAGGTTCTCAAGAACGCGCGCCGGTCATCGTCTTCATCAAAGCCGCAGGTCACGCCGCCCTCCTCATTTAAGTAATTAAATCACGATATTATATCACGGCTATTTACTCAACTACTTTTAAAGGCAAATTGATGCTGCATATGCCTCAAAGAGCCACGAATGAGGATTTTATGCGAAGTGCGAAACTGCGGCCTTGCTTTCATTAAACCGGCGATCCAGCTTGAATTTTTTCTATATATATATTCATTATTATGGCATGAAACTCCGACCCGATCGTCCCGCCATGGCCCTTAAATTTCATCGTCCTCCCGCCAATGGCTTCGATATCTGGAGCGCGAGCAGCAATGGCTTCTCCTTCGTGATCAGTTTTGAGAACCCGACCGGGCCAGGCTTCCATGGACGCTCTGGTTACCTTGCGAGTTGGCGGCCGCTTCTCGATAACAGCGGAGCAGTCAAGATTAGCGGCTCGCCATTCCAAACGCTGGCGGAGGCCGAAGACGCCTGCCGCGGGATGCTCGAGTACCTAAGCGAGGTCGACAACGCCGGCAACTCAAGATGAACGGCGGATGCTCGACCCGACCTCATCGCGCCGGCGGAACCGCCGTGAAAGGTCAGGAGCCTGGGTGTCTCATGGGCCTCCAATGCGCCTCGTTCGACATCGCGCGCGCCACGAGAACAGCCCGGTTACTGATCTGCAGCTTCTGGGAAATGCGCGCTTTGATCGCACAAGAACGGTAATTTGACGCACCACTCAATTCTTCCAATCGTCAATTCCTGAGGGATGAGCCGCCGGAGCTGCCGCTTGGGGGGCTTCGGTAAACTGCCTCAGTATCCGCTTCGTCCGCAGCGTGGCTCTCTTGCCGATTCTCGAGGAGTCCGCGGGAGTAACGCAAGGCTCGGCTGAAGGACCTTCCTCCGCAACGCAGCAACCCGGCTCTCCAGCTTCGCCATTCCCCAAGGACGAGGCCGGAAAGGGCTTACTGCTTCCTTTTCGAAACGATCGGGTGCCGGTCCGCGATCACAATTGATGCGGCATCTTTCGAGCGCGAAACCCCGGAACCTGCCGATTATTCCGGCAAGGCCTACGAACCGTGATGCACGTTAACCATACACAACGTCAAGCTTGCACTGCTGGCTACTCATCGGCCGCAACACCTTAACGGCGTGCATCACTATGAAAGCGGGCGCCGCTCGATACAAACCGAAACGCGGAATTCAAGGCCGGGCCATTGGACAATTTTAGACTATTGTGCCAATAGTTTTGATGCAGTTGTATGGTCGATACTCTTATCCGCCGTAATCCATACTGGGATATAGTTCCGATCGCGATTGGAATCTCAACATCCAGCGAAGCTCCGCGAACTTAAGGTACACGAACGGAGCATCTGGCCAGACGAATGGTGATTACCGCCGAGAGCCTCGAATGAGGGGAGAATTTCTCGAACATCGGATTTCAGCGGAAGCAGCCATTCTCGAACGACAGAGCTTTGATTTCTATTGTCAGCGTATTGAACGCGATCGGCAAATTGGACGGCCCTCTTCACCAGCTTGGCGAGGGCTGACCAGGCGGTCACAAGTGGCTTCTTCGGTCAAGATTAGGTGGTCACATGTATTATTCTTCGACTGTTTTGCGTCAAACTCGTCAAAACCTGATCGTCCAATTCACGGAATTGCAAAACTTACGTAGCCGCGTGTTGAAGGCAGAGCAGCGATCGCTTGCGCCCAGGCGACGCGCCCAAGGGAGGAGGGCCTCAGGGAGGCACCCGGCAGGTCGGCGTCGCGGTCTCAGCCGGCAATAACGAGCCTAGGGTACGCACGAGTAGCGCGGCCACGCGAGCGGATCGTGCTTGCCCGCCCCCTGTTCGACCTGATATTTCCCCTCTTGTTTGGGGTTCGGGAGTAGTTGGGGACAGCTTCCATGGGGAATGACGACTGGGCATCGATGCCCACTGCCGAGCTGTGGCGGCTCTACGACGAGGTCACGGCTGTTCTCAGTCGCAGGATGACTGCGGAAAAAACCAAGCTCGAAGAGCGGCTTCGCAGGATTGAGGGGACGACTGCTCCGACCCAGAACGAGAAGCGCCCGCGCCGCGCCTACCCACCCGTGCTGCCGAAATATCGGAATCCGAAGAACCCGTCCGAAACCTGGTCTGGTCGCGGTAAGCAACCAAGATGGCTGAAAGCTCAGCTTCGAGCCGGTAAGAAACTAAACGATCTGCTGATTGACCGCTCTACCGGCCAACCGCGCCGCCGGGCCGGCTGAGCTCAGGCGGCTTACAGACTGCGGCTGCGCCATCGGATCTAAGGCTTCACAGATAACGGTCCTCTCTCCCGTTAGAGCTGCTCTCGCGGGGCCGCCGGACCCATGTAAGCGCTGTTCAGCGGCCACCTACCGGATGACGGGGTGATCTGCGAGTCTGCGGTTTGTTCGGACCGTTAGGCTTAGAATGAACACAGTACATACTGCTATCATGGAGCCGGTGCGGCGGCTTGAGGTCTTCACCGGAGCCGGTCGTCGGCGGAAGTGGAGCGACGAGGACAAGGCACGGATCGTCGCGGAGATCGTCGCGAGTGGTGACTCGGTGTGTTCCGTGGCTCGACGGCATGGATTGTCACCGCAGCAGCTGTTTGGCTGGCGACGTCAGTTGCGCGAAGCAGCAGGCGGTCATTCCGAAGCGGACGAAGTCCGGTTTGTGCCGGCAATGGTGGATGCCGTGGTGCCGGCGCCGACTGCTCACCGAGAGCGCAAAGCGGCGCGCTGCAAGGCCAAGGCGGATGACGGGGTCATCGAGATTGAAGTCGACGGCATCACGATCCGAGCCGGTCGTGGAGCGGACACGGCGATGATTGCGTCGATTGTCCAGGCGCTGAAGGCGAGCCGGTGATCGGCCCGTCGGGTGCGGTCCGGGTGATGGTGGCGACCAAGCCGGTAGACTTCCGCAAGGGCATGGAAGGTCTTGCGACCCTTGTGCGCGAGAGCATGGGGGCAGACCCATTCTCGGGAGCTGTCTATGTGTTCCGGGCCAAGCGGGCGGACCGGATCAAGCTGGTGTTCTGGGATGGAACGGGCCTGTGCCTGTTCGCCAAGAGGCTCGAGGATGGGACCTTCCGCTGGCCGAAGATCGAGGACGGCGTGATGCGCCTGTCGGCGGCGCAATTGTCGGCGCTGCTGGAAGGGCTCGACTGGCGACTTGTGCACGAGGCACGGGAGACGCCGGCGCCAGCGCAGCCCGGATAGCTGTTGGCAGTGCTGCGGCGAAGTGAATCAGGAGCGTCGGACGCGTCGCCAGATGGCGGCGAATATGCTCTGATTTGGGTGTGAAGGACGCCCTGCCTGACGATCCCGAGACGCTGAAGGCGATGCTGCTCGCCGAGCGATGCGAGAGCGAACGGCTGCGTCAGATCATCAAGGAAATGCAGCGACACCGGTTTGGCCGGCGGGCGGAGACGCTGCCCGAAGATCAGATGCTGCTGGGCCTGGAAGACGTTGAGCAGGTCGCAGCGTACGGCGAGACGGCGCAGGACGTCAGCGCAACTGAAGGCCGTGAGGCGCGGGCTCGCAAGCGCCGCGGTAACCGTGGCGCCTTGCCGGTGCACCTGCCGCGGATCGAGGTCGTCGTCGACATCGAGGACAAGACCTGTCCCTGCTGCCAAGGCGAGTTACACCGGATCGGCGAGGATAGAAGCGAGCGGCTGGACCTGGTCCCGGCGCAGTTCCGGATCCTCGTGACGCGGCGTCCCAAGTACGCCTGCCGGGCCTGCGAAGATGGGGTTATACAGGCGCCGGCCCCGGCCAGGCTGATCGAGGGCGGATTGCCGACCGAGGCCACGGTCGCCCAGGTCCTGGTCTCCAAATATGCCGATCACCTGCCGCTCTACCGGCAGGCGCAAATTTACGCCCGCCAGGGCATTGAGCTCGATCGTTCGACCTTGGCGGACTGGGTGGGACAGGCAGCCTTCCACCTACGTCCGTTGCATGAGCGCCTCCTCGGCAAGCTCAAGCAACGGTCAAAGCTGTTCGCCGACGAGACGACGATGCCGGTGCTCGATCCCGGCCGCGGGCGCACCAAAACCGGTCAACTCTGGGCCTATGCTGCGGACGACCGGCCGTGGGGCGGCGCCGATCCGCCGGGCGTCGCCTATGTCTATGCCTCCGATCGCAAAGCCGAACGACCGATCGTCCATCTCGGTGGGTTCAAGGGGACTCTGCAGGTCGACGGCTATGCCGGCTACGCCAAACTCGCCGAGCGGGGCGACGTTGAGCTTGCGTTCTGTTGGGCGCACATGCGCCGCAACTTCTATGAGCTCGCAACCCCTGGCCCGGCGCCCATCGCGAGCGAGGCGCTCAAGCACATCGCCGAGTTCTACGCGATCGAGAAGGACATCCGCGGCCGCAGCGCCGAGGAGCGTCGCCTCGTCCGGCAGCAGAAAAGCCGGCCGCTTGCCGATAGATTCCAAAAGTGGCTCCACACAAAGCTCGCCCTGATCAGCCAGAAGGGCAAGCTCGCCGAGGCCATCCGCTATGCGCTCTCGCGCTGGGAGGGCCTGACGCGCTTCATCGATGATGGCCGTATCGAGCTCGACAACAACGCTGTCGAGCGTTCGATCCGTCCGATCACGCTCAACCGAAAAAATGCGCTGTTCGCAGGCTCCGACGGCGGCGCCGAGCACTGGGCCATCATCGCCTCTCTGGTCGAGACCTGTAAGTTGAACGCGTCGATCCGCTCACTTACCTGACCGACGCCCTCACCAGGATCGTCACCGGCCATCCAAACAACGACATCGATCAGCTGCTTCCGTGGGCCTATTGTCGTCAAAACCTCAAAGCCGTGGCTGAGAACGACGCTTACGACCCATTGCTGCAGTGCAAAATTGAGCCGGCTGAACAGCGGTCGCAGTGTGGGACGAAGAGGTGAGAACATCACGGTTGGAGCGGTAAGCCGACCAAGTGCATGTGCGTCAAGTCAACAGGCGGCCTCTTGCTCAAGGCTGTTGCACCTGCTGCGAAGCACGCCAGGCGGACGGCGGCGCTTGTACTATTTGGCTCGATGGGCTACCGAACGCGCGCAGGGCTCCCAAATGCCTTGGCGCCGGCAGGAATATCCCTGTTGACGAATGAGTTTGCGCCGATGATGGCTTGGTTGCCGATCGTCACACCCATCTGAACAACTGAGTTTGGGCCAATGTATACTCCATCTCCGATCCGGGTGGATGCACGGTCAATCGGCTCCTTTCCGAGCGATATTGAGCGATTGACTGTGTGGTGCGTGTAGATATGAACGCCCGCGGAAATGGAACACCAATCACCGATCTGCAAATCTCCGCCGGATCCATCCAGAATACATCCGGGTCCGATCCAGGTGTTTCGTCCGACTTTGACAGAACCCAGAACGAGTACGTTGTCGTACATCGTGGTGCCCTTCCCAAAGCCATATGCCGCTGCATTATCGTCCCGTTCGGTGAGAAGGTCTCCGATCGATACCCTCCGATCAAACTGCCTCCTCTTGCGAATTGCTAGAGCGCGCAGGAATTCGCGGGCAAATGCGAGCCACTGATCCACACGGTCATCAGACATTCCAGGATCCTGCTGCGAATGCATCGAAGCCACCCTTTGCAATTCTATAGAAGCAACATGGGCGATCTGAAACTCGGCGAGCCGGAAGGCACCGTCCGCGAGGATTCACGACAATTCAGATTCCATATTGCACACATCACCGAAACTTCCGCCAACATTTCAACAAGAACAAGTAACTGTCGCCGTTTCTTGCAAAGATGCTTTCTGCAGCGAACCCGCACTTAAAAGTCTGGGACTGTATCCGAATGCTAACCGAGCAAGCCAAGCCGAAGACCGCTGCACGATGATATGCGCCGGTCAGGAGTCTGGAGCGATCATGCGTCAGAGACTTCCGCAGAACAATGCCGGCGAATTCACGCCCCCTCCCGCCCAACTGCGATCCAAAGCCCATTGCGTTTTGGGGCTTCCACGCGAACCCAGCGATAAGGCGTCCGCGACCACGGCTTGATTTGATCCGTGAGGTTGTCCAAAACGAGATCGCCGCTCCTGGTACGCACGAGGAGCACCAGATGATGCTCACCGGAATTCACGACGACTTCGCTCAATAGGAGGACGCGCGCTGGCCAGCCACGCCGGAGCAGTTCGTGGCGCTTGCTCACGGCGAAATCGTTGCAGTCCCCACGCTCAGGATTGAGGGTCCACGCTTCGCCGACAAGTCCGAGCTCATTGCGAGCCGGCTCTATCGTCAGATTGACTGCGCGGTTGATCTCCCGCAGGGCGGCCCATCGCTCCTCGGTCAACCGGACCGGCCCCCCACGAAAAGACCGCCTTTGGCGGCATTCGGTCTCATAGCGCAGACAAAACATCGTATAGGTGAGAGGTGGCAGAGTTGGCCGGCCAAGTTCGATATACGCGGGGCCGGGCGAGGCTCTAGGAATGGTCGACAACGTCGCACCCGCCCATTGCACTCCTCCGACTATGGCAGCTAGGATCGCCGATATCAGGATCCTCGAGGTCCGTTGCATATTGCCGATCCTCAGCGAGTGCGAGACTGGAATTCGCCACCGGCCTTCGACCGTCCGCCACGAAGCGTCCGATTTAATATTCTCAGTAATATTATATATATTTAATTTGGCAATAAATAATTTTATAGGATACCCGATACTCCTTAGGGCAAGGCATGGTGGCGGCGAGCACACAGTCAGCCAAGGAATGGATCGCACAGATCCGCCCGCGCACGCGCCCACCCGGCGCGGCGTACGGCCTGCTCTGCTCAAAGCAAACACCAGGATCTGCGACTTGCCGGGACTCCCTGGCGAGGTGGCCAAACGCGATCACAGTGTCGTGCAGTCGCCCATAAAATCTGACCGCCATTAAAATGGGTTATTTTAATGCGGTGCCTTTGATTTATCCTTATTGATGTGATTGAATGCCAAATTCGATCTCCCGTCGCGATAATGGAGAACCGCCATGAAAATCGCGTTCGCTGCTATGCCAATGACAGCTCTGGCGCTCGTCCTGATGCTAGCTGCGCCGCCTGCGTTAGCGTGCAATGGCAAGGGCAGATGCGACTCAGCGCCAGGCCAAAACAAGCACAACATACGCGGAGTCCCCGGCCCAATTGCAGGTGCTGGACTTCCGATTATCGCAATAGGTTACGGTGTGTACTGGCTCGTTAAGCGCCGGCGCAGGACTGACTGATCCCGCCGCGCCCGACTTAGTCCATGACATCCGAGCTGTGCCTCGCCGGCCAGGCTTCACGGCAAGAGAGACGCTGTCGTCGAGTCGAACGTGGAAGGATAGCGCTGAATTGCTCTTACATACGCGCTGCGTACGAGCGTCTCTGACTTCCGCCGCGACGTTGCTGCGCATTCAAGCTTCGAGAATAGATGCAGCGCGTTCGGCTTCAAAGACAGGTAGCCGCTATCTGGATCCGGCAGGTTCCGACGGGTGAACGAACGAGACGAGGGTGATTTCTCGTACGAATGCGTGGACTACACTCGACTCGGTCGCGCGAGCAACAGGTCAGTTGCCGCGCGGCGAGTTCTTTGGTTGTCTATTTTCTCTCGGTTGCGCAAATGGCCTCGCGTCACGCGTCATCCAATCAGTCGATCGGGACGGATGGCCGGACGCTCTCTTCAGCACCTTCGGAATCAGCGCAATCGTGTGGCTAGCATGCATCGTCGGGATATTCCTCGTCCTTCAAGATCGAACGATTGGAGTTCATCCGTTTGAACTTGGCATTGGGGCCACTTTTATCATTCTGGTTATTCTCCCAATCGGTCCGCTGAGCTGGTTTGCCGTTGCCGCACTTTGCCTTTACGTCATTCTTTCGAAGCCCGTCGCGTCGACCCGACGGGGAGCCCTGATTCTGCTTGCCACCACGGTGCCCATGCTCTGGAGCCGGCTGATTTTTCAGTTCTTGGCCAACCTAATATTGCAGATCGACGCATCATTTGTTTCTTGGATACTCGGCACCCAGCGAACCGGCGATATCGTCGAGTTTGCTGACGGGTCTGGAGTTCTCGTCATTCTGCCAGCGTGCTCTTCGCTCGCGAACGTATCCATTGCATTCCTCTGTTGGGTTACCGTCAGCCAGTGGGTCGGCCACAAGAGATCCGCCTACGACGTCTTGTGGTGCTTCATGGCTTGCATTTCCGTAGTGGCAGTGAATGCTACTCGGATAAGTATCCAGGGATTGAGCCAATGGCACTACGCTACGTTCCATAGCTCATGGGGCGACGCGATCGCGAATATGATTATACTCGCCCTGATAGTCGGCTGCAGTGTGCTGGGGGTGAGACGTGAACTCTTTCAGCGTATATAGGTCGTCTATCGCCGCCCTGCTCATCCTTAGCATCGGATGGAAAATTGCAGTTCAGCCCGATGATCAACGCCTTCCGACGCATGACATTATCGATTTTCTCGAACGCAATCACTTCAGCGTCGTCGTGACTGATAATGTCGTGAATTACATGCCGATAATCCGGGCAACCATAGCCACTTGCAAGCTGCAAATCGCGCAACTCACTTCCGATGGATCGAGCCAGGACCTTGCCAGGCACCTTGCTGCAGACCTGGACCGTTCATTCGTCGTCTTTCGCGGCAATGTGTACAAGGCACAGCCAGTGCTGTGGACAGTTCTGAATTACCTTTGGTCGAGGTCTCTGCGTGAACTCGGATTGATGACGCACATTACTCCGGTTCTCGGCGTCGCCTCTAACTCACCGTGCGACGCAGAACAACTTCCGTGGAACGAGCTTCAGTCTGTGCATAGATGAACTCTGCTGCGACGCCTCTTCAAAATCAGATGTTCTCCGTGAACGCGTAAGGATTAACCGTCCGTTCCTGCTACCGCCGGGCCGCAGTCGACGCTACAATGCGCCACTCACAGCGATATCATCCCAAGATTGAAGCAGCGGCAAATTTGGTGCCTGGCTCACGCATCTTGGCCCCGATACTGGCGATTACCGCGGTACATGCCGTGCCGTACTTTCCCCGAACGATCGTTGGCGGCGAGAGGTAAACGCCCGAAGGGCCGGGCAATTGCCGCCGAAGCCGTCGTTCTGGCCCCAGCAGATCACCCACGGGCAGACCCATGCGACGGATCGCACTTTCTTATCCGAAGCGGCATCGGCCAGCCGAAGCAGGCTCAGGATTATCTAAGCTGGCCCGCACCTAATTTATGAAGCGAACCGCCAGCATCAGGCGGTCGCCCCGGGTCGGCGGCGACGCACGGTGATAGCACGAGGTGTCCTGGACAAATCCGGTGCCGGCAGGACCTTCGATAGTGATTTCGTTCTCGGCACCAAACTGCTTTCGCACGCTTGCTTCGCTCGCCGAAACCGATCCCAGAAGCATTCGAAGCGGCTTTCGATTGTGAGAGCGCTTCATCATGACATGTGCCCCGGAGTGCCGATCTGTGTCAGTGATGTAGAAGCTGGCATAGACGAAATTGTAGCCCATGACATCGTAATGATAGTCGATTACATGATGCCTCAGCTTCCGCCGCTCTTCATCAGTGTAATCGGACGCAAAACTCCAATCCAGTATTGTCATGATGCGGCGTGGCTCATGCCCTAGATAGCCTGTCACGATCGCTCTTAGAATCGGATCATCGATGACCGCCCTCACTGCGGGACAGCGGGCGGGATCGCGTATGCCACCGATTGGCACTTGTCTGCCATCTGGCGTCTTTCCGCGGCAGACGTCGCCGTACCGGAAAGTGGCGCCATTCGGATCATAGTTGGCGTGAAGCGGCTCCGTGCGCGCGAAGGCATCAATCTCAGCTACGATATGTGCTGGAAGGGTAAGCCCGACAAAAACAGCGTCCTTCTGGATCGTCTGGACGATTTGCTCAACGTCGTTGTCCGGAAACAGGGTGGGGCCGCCGTTCTGGGTTGATGGTCGTCCATCAACCAAGCGCCTTACGCCGCCGTAGATCGTCCGAACCGTCCGAAATCGACCTAGTACAAATGGGATGTCGCCGTTGCCAACCCTGGCAGCCACTGACCGCAAGTTCATCTATCAACTCCCTACGAGGAGGCGCCGGGATAACACTTGCACGAGTAACATTAAATATGGATCTTAATTCTAGCTCCGGTAGAAAACAAGATAAAAATCGTTACTCGATTAAAAATAATCGAGCTGGCATCGAATCGTGTCTGAGACTCGTCTCAGAGTCTTCCTTAGCTTTTCGACGTTCGCGACTGACCGGAAAAAAAGCCACTTGCCGCGACAACCACTTCGCCGTCACCAGATCGAGCTCGCCTGAATTTGCTCATCTCGGTCGGAGCTACTCGTTACCTCGCCGCTTCACGCGGACGACGCCACGTTTGAGCGAATGCTCGGAATATCAGCCGTACAATCCGCGATGCGTCGTCTCCCAGGGGATACTGGCAGGAGAAGGTTGGATAGACCAGTCAAGCCACGCTCTTGGTGAGCGCAGATCTGCCGAGCATTGGGCACGAACGCATTTCGAGTATGCGCATTCAGCGACGGACGGCTGGAAGACGCATGGCATTCCGTCAAACTAGCGTTCCCTAAACGCACGGCCGGCCTGGTCGCGTAACGGCTTGATGAGGTAGGAAAGTGCGGTTCGCGCCGACGTCTTGATGAATACGTCGACCGGCATACCCGGCACCAGCTTGGCTGGTCCAAGCTTCGCAAGCTCTTCCGCCCCGAGGAGAATACGCGCCGTGTAGTAGCTCGCGCCCGTCCGCTGCTCTTGCGACAGGTCCGCCGACACCATGATCACCTCTCCGTCGACTGCTGGCGTCGTCTTCTGGTTGAATGCCGCAAATTGCAGCGAGGCGATTTGGCCGACATAGACTTGATCGATATCTCGGGGAGCGATTTTGACTTCAACAGCGAGTGCATCTGCATCCGGTACGATGAGCATGATCTGCTCGCCAGGCGCAATCACACCTCCCACGGTGTGGACAGAAAGCTGATGGACGCGACCGGACTGAGGCGCGCGAATATCGATTCGATTGAGCTGATCCACCGCCGCAGTCTTCCGCTCGGTGAGCTCGGAAAGCTTGGATCGTGTTTCAATGAGATCCTTGCCGACCTCGGTCCGCAGGTCCTGATCAATCTGGAGAATCTGAAGTTCGATCTCCGCTATCTTTCCTTTCGATTGCGCCATCATGCCGCTCAACTGGCTCCGCTCACCTTCCAGCCGAGCTGCATCACGCTCGAGTGCAGTCAGCCGCGCAATCGGCACGAGGTTCTTTTGGAAGAGCGTTCGGACGCCTTCGAGCTCCTGGCGGATAAAGTCGACCTCCTTTTGCTTGGCCGCCGCCTGCCCGGCATACCCATTGATCTCGTCCTGAAGCTGGGCTTTACGTTCCTTGAGCTGCGCCTTTTGGCCGTCCCGGGACTGCCGGCGCAGATCGAACAAGGTGCGCTCTGCTGCGATCGCGCGCCCCGCCTCCAGATTTGCATCTTTCGCTCGTTCGAGCAGGGCCTGCGGAAAAAGGATCTGTCCAGCGCCGTCGCGCTCTGTTTCGAGTCGAGCCTGGCGCGCGAGCAGTTCGTCGAAACTCTTGGTGACAATCGTTGCGTTCGCAAGCGTCTGCGTTTCGTCCAGACGGATCAGAATGTCGCCTGCTTTCACTCGGTCACCGTCGCGGACACGCAGCTCGCCAACAATGCCGCCTGTGGCGTGCTGGACCTTCTTCACGCTCGAATCTACCACGACGGTGCCTTGTCCGATCACCGCTCCGGACAATTGCGACGTCGCGGCCCAGCCTCCGATACCAAAGGTAACGATGCCGACCATGACCATGCCGACGATGATGTAGCGCTGGATAGACTGCAGCGCAGGCGTTGCTACTTGGCGGTCCATCGTCCGCCTCCCTGTCCGTCCGCGACCACCCTTAGCGGGGGCGCCGGTCGCAGCACCTTTTTAAGGACCTCGTCTTTCGGCCCAAAGGTTTGAACTCTGCCCTCGCCGATCACCAGAACATGGTCGACCCCTTCGAGTGCCTTTGGCCGGTGCGCAATCACGGCAACGATCCCGCCGCGGCTGCGAACACGCGTGATCGCCGCCGTGAGTGCCTCTTCGCCCTCGGAATCGACGTTCGACGTCGGCTCATCGAGCACTACCAGGAAGGGATTGCCGTAAAGCGCACGGGCCAGCCCGATGCGTTGCCGCTGGCCGGCGGACAGAGCCATTCCACCCTCGCCAATCTTGGTGGCATAGCCGTCTGGAAGCGCCAGTATGAGGTCGTGCGCACCGGCCGCATATGCCGCTTCCAGAACCGCCTGAGACGTTGCGTGGACATCGAAGCGCGCAATGTTGACTGCAATGCTGCCGTCGAACAGTTCGACGTCCTGCGGCAAATAGCCGATGTGCTTGCCCAGCGCATCGCTCGGCCATTGCTCCAGAGTCGCGTTGTCGAGCTTGACCTTGCCCCGCAGCGGCGGCCAGACGCCGACCAGCGCACGAACCAGCGTAGACTTGCCTGATCCGCTCGGCCCAATAATTCCGACGGCCTCGCCACTTTTCAATTGGAACGAGACATCCGAGAGGATCGCCTTCTCCGAATCAGGGGCCGCGACATAGAGTTGCTCGACCACAAGCGCTTCTTTGGGCGCGGGGAGTCCAAGGCGTTCATCCTCGTCGGGCAAGAGCTTCAGCAATCGATCGAGCCGATGGGCCGATTGTCGAGCTCCAATGAAGCCCTTCCAGTTCGCGATCGCCACCTCCACTGGAGCGAGCGCCCTTGCAGACAGGATCGATCCAGCGATGATGATGCCGGCAGTCGCCTCCTGGTTGATGACGAGCACCGCCCCGACCGCAAGAACAAGCGACTGAAGGAACGAGCGAAAGAACTTCGAAAGCCCGCCTAGCCCGCTTGCAACATCGCTCGCCTGCTCATGCGCCGAGAGATACTTCCCGTTGACGTCCCGCCAACGCAATGCCGCCTGCCGCCTCATTCCCATTGCCTGCAGGACTTCAGCGTTTCGTCGACCTTCCGCCGCGAGCGCGCTGCGCGTGACGCCGAGACGTGAAAAGGCCTTTGCCGGACCGCGAGTTCGCGTCTCCGTCAGAATCGTGATCCCGACCAGCAGCAGCGCGCCGACTAACGCGGTCACGCCGATCCAAAAATGGAACAGGAAGCAAATTCCGAGATAGATGGGCATCCAGGGCAAATCGAAGAGCGCGGTCGGGCCGCCCCCGGCCAAGAAACCGCGAACTTGATCAAGGTCGCGCAATGGCTGCAAGCCGTCACCGTCACCGCGAGTCTTGAGCGGCAGCCGTACGACTGAATCAAACACACGAAACCCGAGCCGCTCATCGAAATAGCATCCGATCCGAACGCTGATCCGGCTTCTGACAAGATCGAGGCCGCTCTGGAACAGATAGAGCATCATCGCCAGCACCAATAAGGCGATGAGCGTTGGGATGCTGCGACCAGGCAGCACCCGGTCGTAGACTTGGAGCATGAAGAACGAGCCGGTGAGCATCAATAGATTGCTCAGACCGCTGAAGACGGCAAGACTCCAGAATATCCGTCGGCACGACGTCAAGAATGCCGCTATCTCGGATTGCGGCTCATCGTCGAGGTCCACAGAGCGGCGGCCAGGAGCAAATAGTCGCGCTCGCACAAACTCAATCGATTGCTCTGTTCGCCTCGTCAGCTCTCGCGACGATGATCGCGCCCGCTCTGCCAGAAGGCCCAAGGCAGCGACAAAGACCGCCCACCTCGATACCCGGATATCTTCAATAGCTATCGGCGGGGACGACTCTCCCTGCCGTGCGAATTCCGTCATGGAACGCGTCCCCTGACATGCGCCGAGGAGCTTTCAGCTCCCCGGCGATGAATGTACTTCGCTTTAGTGCGCCCCTTCGCTTACGCGAAATGGAAGTCGTGACTCTGCAGCGAACCGAGCTTGGTGTTCTTCAGCGTGAGCGAGCTATCGCCGTTCGAGATGACCACGTCCTGGCCGACCTGCGAGGCATGGCTGAGCACGCTCGCAAAGTCGCTGAACGCACTCTTGCTGAACTGGATCGTGTCGTGTGAGCGTCCGTAAGCATCGAAGTCCTTGATGATATCCTTGCCGAAGTTCGCATTGAATACAAACGTATCCGGATGGCCGTTGCCGACGAAGATGTCAGCCCCGGTCGTACCAATCAGCGTGTTGGATCCACTCGAACCCACGATAACGCTTCCCGAGCTTGTCCCGACCGCATGACCGCTGCCGTCAACCGCCTGCGCCTTGAACGTGTGCACCTGGTCTGACAGGCACGTCGCCTTGTAGATCCAGTTGCCATTGCTGTCCGCCTTGACGGTATCGACGAACTTGTTTCCATCAAAGAGCTTGATCTGGCTGTAGGCGTCGGCCGTACCCTTGATGATCGCATTCTGGCTCCAGTAGCTCAATCCCGTGATGTCGACCGGATCCGCGTTCACTGCGACCCCCTTGGACACGGACGAGGTGCTGGCATTTCCGGCGACGTCCATGGCCTTTGCGGTGAACCCGTGGACTCCATCATCGAGGTGACCGGTGTCATAGCTCCAGCGGCCATTGCTACCCGCCGTCGCTGTACCGATCTGCTTTCCTCCCTCGAAGATGGCGACCTTGCTGTTCGCCTCCGCCGTCCCCTTGATGATCAAATCATCAAGAACCGTGGTGGCGCCGACCGCCAAACCATCCTTGGAATAGAGTCCGATGGTCGGCGCATCCGGAGCATGAGTATCGATCTTGACCGCAAGCGCACCTGATGCTGCGCTGGTCTTCCCGGAAGCGTCCGTTGCGGTGGCAGTCAGGTTATGATTACCGTCCGTCAGCGCCGCGGTCGTCAGACTCCAGTTGCCACTGCCGTCGGCCTTGATGGTACCGACGTTCTTCGCCCCATCGAACACCTTTACGGTGGCGTTGGCCGCAGCCGTGCCTGTCAGCGTCAGTGTATTATCGTTGGTGATGTTGTCGCCGACCTTACCGCTGTCATTCGAAAAGGAAGCGATCTTCGGGGCCGCAGGCGCCGGCGATGTTGAGGAGCCAATCTGCGACTTGATAGATGGCGACGTTACGCTGGCATTGCCCGCGACATCGGTGGCGGTGGCCGTCAGCGTATGAGTGCCGGTCGACAGGCCGCTGGTCGTGATCGTCCAGCTGCCGTTCGCACCGGCCGTGCCCGTACCGACAAGGTTCGCACCGTCGTAGACCTTGACGGTGCTGCCCGCCTCGGCTGATCCGGACAGCAGCACGTGGTTGGTATCGACCACGGAGTTTGTCTTCAAGACCGGCGCGGTAGGCGCCTGAGTGTCGATGGTGACGGCAAGCGCGGTAGACTTGGCACTTGCGGCTGCCAGCGCGGCGGTGCTACCGGCCGACACCGTGAAAGTGTGCGTCCCGTCTTTCAACACCGCTGTGGTCAGGCTCCAGTTGCCGCTGCCATCGGCCTTGACACTCCCGATCTGAGCGTTGCCATCGAACAAATTAACCGTGGCGTTCGCCTGGGCCGTGCCCTTGAGCGTCAAGGTGTTATCATTGGTGACGTTGTCTCCGGCCTTGCCGCTGTCGCTCGAGAACGACACGATCTGCGGCACCGAGGGCTGTGTGGGCGAGCCACCGATCAGCGAGGTCACCGACTGCGACACGGTGCTGACATTGCCGGCAACATCCGTGGCCTTGGCGGTCAGAGTATGAGACCCAGATGACAGGGCGCTGGTGGTAATGCTCCAGCTGCCGTTCGTCCCCGTCGTCCCCATACCGACCAGGTTTGCTCCGTCAAAGACGTTGACAGTGCTGCCCACCTCGGCGGTGCCCGACAACTGCACCTTGTTCGTCTCGACAACCGTGTTGCTCTTCAGCACCGGAGCGGTCGGCGCAACACTATCGACAGTCACCGCGAGCGCGGCGGATGCGGCGCTGGTCTGGCCGCTGGCGTTTGTGGCCGTCGCTTTCAGCACATGCTGGGCGTTGGTTAATACTGCGGTAATATACTCCCAGCTACCGCTCGCATTCGCAGTCGCCGTGCCGATTTGGGTAGAACCGTCGTAGATCTTGATCGTGCTGTTTGCCGCAGCCGTTCCCTTCAGCTGGAGCGTGGTGTCGCTGGTAATGCCATCACCAACCTTTCCCGTGTCGTTCGAGAATGAAGCTATCACCGGCGCGGCTGGAGTCGCTGGAGGAGGGGTTGTCGGGACCGTGGGCGTCCCGGAAAGCGTGTTGTTCGTCGTTACGAGCCTGCCGGTGGCGTAATCAACGTTGTTCGTCCACACCGGGGCAGTATCGACAATACTGCTCCAATAATAATAGCCCTTGCCGAGCACATTGTTTGTGACCTGGGCATTGGTGATTTGACCGGAGTAACCGGCTTTCTCCTCAACATAGATGGTAGCAGCCGCGTTGTTCTGCCCGAGAAGCAAGTTGCCATCGACCTTGATGTTGTCGATCGCACCGAAGGCATTTTGAATGATTATGCACGAGGTATCCCGTCCGAGAACGGTATTCCCGCTTATGACAACGTTGTTAAAGCCACCCTGCGCCTGGATGCCGTCATAATGGCCCGCACTACCACCTGACGCATTCAGGTCATGGATGTAGTTGCCCTTGATGACGGTATTGCTGCCCTCAACGTTGATGCCATTCTCTACATTGTAGATGTTGTTGTTGGCGAACGTACCCTGCCCCCCAATGCCTGTCTGACCTTGTGGCCCGTTGCCGGTGCCATTGATGTCGCAGTTCTGAACTACCGCACCCGTCACTCCGCTCTTGATGTTGACGACATTGTAGCCGTTGGACGTGATGCTGCAGTCCTTGATCGTGACATTGGAGGCGTTGATATAGACGGTGCCAGTAATCTTGAGGCCTGAGATGACCGTTCCCGGTGTGTTGATGATAAGGTCCCCGTTATGGGGATTCAGGATCACCCCTGGCGGCACACCGGTATTGGTGGCGTCGGGATAAACAACTCCGTTGAACGTGTAAGCCAAAGCGCCTCTCCTTAATTTAGCTGCATCGATCTATTCGGTACGGCGCAACTTGTCCCCGCACTCATACCGACCGGTCCTGGACGACCGTGACGCCGAGGTAATGATCGAAGGCGGACGGCTTTTTTGGGACAAGAGGTGGGCCTACCTGCGGTCATTTCTGTTCACCCTGCTCGCCTTTCTGCGCGATCACTGGCGCACAAACGCATTATCCCGCGCGACTAAACCACAGAAATAACTGGGTTTGCGGGAATTCCGGTAATTGTGGAGAGCCAGCTACGCACAATCAGCCATACAGTGACTGCGACGCTACGTCCGCAAAGAAAGACTTGCTGCGAAGCGCAGACTACCGAGATTCTCGCGACTGAGTAAAGCTGCATTGTTCGGGTCGTGCGCGCACTTCTATCAATTAATGGCGCACCATAACTGACAGGCTTTAATAATCACTCTGCGCGATATTATTTTATTTGATGATCTCGCCCAACGCAGCAAGATGCATTTGGTGATTTTCATCGGCCCGCATACGCTCGCAGCGGTCATGAGCGCCGAACCGACGAACTCCGGTCGTAGCGCTTTCGTCACCTGGCCCGCGGAGTTGAGCCTCCACCTGTCGCTGGATGAGAGTGCGGCAGCGGGCCAGCCTACGTTGGCTTGCGAGCCATCACGTGAAATACAGTTACTCCGAGATCAGATGGCGGCAATTGCTTGAATCGGTTCGCAATCCTGAGGGAGGAAACGTCGACGCACGCGGTTGGCCGACACTCAACCTCGAAACCAGCCTCCTCCAACAGATGCGCCCACTCGCTCATCTGTATCCGGTTCACATATTGTACGTCATTTGCGAAGAACAGCCTCCACACGGCGTCATCGTATCGCAGATAGTTCTTACTGTTTACTTGGTCGTCGTAGATGGTCAGGTGGTCCGAAGGCACGACCTGATGCGAGCTGACGCCGCCCGGCTTCAGCATCCTGAAATGCTCCCGGCACATCTGCGGGATTGCGGATGCCGGAATGTGCTCCAAGACATCGCTGCTGAAGATCACGTCAAGTTCGCCATCACGAACAGCCGAGTATGCATTCTCGACGCCGATCATGTACCGAAAGCCGAGCAAATCATAAACCTCATCAAACGAGCTGCACCTTGCGACGCTCCCAAGCACAACTCTGGCCCGGCGCTTCTGGTCCTCACTGCGCTGTGTCTCGTCGAGACGCCGGCCAAGCTCGGCCGCATATGCCTTGAACCCGCCTAGCTGGCGATTATCCCAAACGTCCATCAAGACGATCTCGACGTCATAAAAGCATCGAAGGAAGAGCGCTTCCCAATGGACCCAACCGGTCCCAATCTCCATCAACCGCATGCCGTCGCGGATCGCAACGAAGCGCTCCATCTGGGCGAGATTTCGGTCCGCGCGGGAAAGGTAGTGCGCCGGCATTCCCCGCTCACGAGCCCGACCACCCAGGTTATTCCCCAGGGTGCGATATAGCCGTCTGGTCATCCCGTTGAGCGAGAATGCCTTCAGCGCCTGAGCCGCCAATATGTATTGAAGCATTGCTCCATCCCTGCCGAGTCTGGGGTTTAATGATGTTCTTTGTGGCAACACAGCTCTCTGCGATGAAACGAGCTTCCAAGCGGCGGAGAACCGGTCGCGATTGAGCGCCCAGGAATGCTGTCGCGCTGGCCGCCCGCGGGGCAAAGACCGGAGCGGCAGAAGAGACATCGGCCTAAAGCCTCACTCGAAGCGACTGCAATTCCCGACCGACTGATCGACCTCCTGCCTTTGCCGCGCCATAGAGATATATCTATTTAATACTTTTATTTTTAATTAATCAATATTATTATTCCAAGCCTCGCAAGCTGAACTTTGCCGGGTGAAATATGCAAACTGCACCGTCTCCCGCTTCGTCGATCCGCACCAAGGCACGACGCTTCATCTCGGTGTCGCGGCCATGATTTCGATAGTAGTGCCGGCACATAACGAAAGCACGGTGATTGCGCGGACGCTGCACACATGGCTCGGCAGCGACATCGAAGAGGAAATGGAAGTGGTGGTGGTCTGCAACGGCTGCACCGACGATACCGCGAACATCGTTCGGAAGTTCGGGCCGGCGGTTCGTCTTGTCGAAACCGACGTGGCGAGCAAGACGTATGCTCTAAATCTGGGCGATCGGATCGCGCGCTCGTTTCCGCGGATTTATGTCGATGCCGACATCGTCATCACGCCTGATTCCATTCGGGCCTTATCCGTACGGCTCAGGCGCGGCGACATATTGGCCGTGGCGCCGACCCCAGAGCTCGACTTGACCGGCTGCTCCTGGCTGGTCCGCTTGTATTTCTCCGTTCGAGACCGCCTGCCGTCGGCCCGACAAGGCTTCGGAGGATCAGGCGTCTACGCACTTTCGGAATCGGGGCGCAAGCGATTCGCTCAGTTTCCGGATGTCATCGCCGACGACACCTTCGTTCGTCTCCAGTTCATGCCACACGAGCGTGAGACGCTGACAACGATCAGATCCAAGGTATTCCCCGCACGCACCATCAGACAGCTGATCACAGTAAGGACGCGCGCTCACGCTGGCACATCCGAGGTGATCCGCCGCTTCCCGGAGCTGTCCGGTAACAGAGGCGAGACCAACAAGCGAGCATTGATTGGATTATTCGCAAACCCCCTTCTGTGGCCCGGGCTTGCGATCTTCTGCTATGTAAACATTGTCGCACGTTTCAGGGCCATGACGAGATTCCGCGCGAGAACCGCTGTGTGGGAACGCGATGAGAGCTCTCGTGTCGAATTGCCGGCAGACGCGCCCAGATGAGCACGTCGATTGCGCATTTATCCGAGGACACGGCGAGGCGCCTTGCTTCGAGGGCGCGAACATTTTTCCCGGTGTGATCGCGCCGGTCGAATGCAGCAGCAGTCATCCAGACGAACGGCGCCGAATGAGCCGTCTGGTGAGCTTCTGCAACTGTGTCGGCAAGAGGATGGAGTGGCGGCGTCCGCCGTGAAAGCATCAGCTCGATCCACTGAGATAGCTGGCCGGAGCCGATTCACGAGGCCTTTGCTCGACTGCGGTCGCCCTAGATAATCCTCCACAGAGCGTTATTTAAATATAATAAAAATAATTATATCTCTTCCATTTACGTTTTTAATGTATTAAATTTCTATTAAGGAGCCGGCGCGTGGCGGCTCGGGCTTTTGTTTTTTCAGGATTCGAGAGCCGACAATGATTCAGAGCAACGGTTTACAGAACGACCAGATACTTTCGCTCGCAACGCACAGCGTCCGCCCGAAGGTGCTCGCGGTTTCTTCTGGTGGCGGCCATTGGGTCCAGCTGATGCGGATCAAGCATGCTTTCGAGGGATGCAACGTCAGCTACGTCACCGTTCACGAGTCCTATAGCGCTCAGGTACCGGATCACGATTTCCATGTGGTCAACGATGCCAACCGCTGGAGCAAGATTGCGCTGATGAAGACAGCGGCACAACTCGGCTCGATCGTTTGGAAGGAACGCCCGGATATCGTGGTCTCAACGGGTGCGGCTCCCGGATATCTGGCTCTCCGGCTCGGACGGCTATTCGGCGCACGAACCGTCTGGCTCGACAGCATTGCCAACGTCGAACAGCTTTCCATGTCCGGAGTCTGGGTCGGTCATTCGGCGGACCTATGGCTGACGCAATGGCCGCATTTGGCGCGCCCTGAAGGTCCCCATTACGTAGGATCTGTGCTATGATTTTTGTGACAGTTGGGACGCAATGGCATTTTGACCGGCTCGTACGAACCGTTGACAAATGGGCCGGTATGCGGGGAAAGCCCGACGTCTTCGCTCAAATTGGGCCGTCGGATCATCGGTACGCGAACATTCGCGCCGAACGCTTCATCGATCCCGGCGAGTTTCGGCGGCGTGTTGAGTCGGCGACTCTGATCATCGCCCACGCCGGCATGGGTTCCATCATAACCGCCCTCGAGTTGGGAAAGCGCATTCTGGTCATGCCCAGACGCGCAAGTCTGGGCGAGCACCGGAACGATCATCAGGTCGCGACTGCAAAGCGATTTGCCGAACAAGGCCGGATTGAAGTTGCGTTCGACGAAAATGAGCTTTCCCTCAAGCTGGATCAGATGGAAGGGTCTGGCGACCACGAACGGCTCGATCCACAGGCGTCGTCGCACCTAGTCGGGGCAATCCGGACATTTATCGAAACCGGACATGTTCGTCTCGGCGGGGATGCGCTCTAGCGCAGGTGAATGGTATGACGTCTCGAGCCCAATCGGCTGTTCCGAACCGGCTGCTGCGCCACGATAGCTTCGACGACCTGCCTCGACTGCGGACGGGACCGGAATCCCGCGCAGATGAACCAGATGTCGCTGTTATCGTCGTGAGCTGGAATACTCGCGACATCCTGCGAGGCTGCCTTCGATCCGTCCATGAGCAAACGCAGGGTGTTTCCTTCCAGGTGTTCGTCATAGACAACAACAGCCATGACGGCTCTGCCGACATGGTTCGCGCGGAATTCCCGGACGTAACCTTGATCGCAAACGCTGAAAATCGCGGCTTTGCTGCAGCCTGCAATCAGGGAATGCAGGTTGCTCGGGCACGGTACACTCTCCTACTCAATCCGGATACCGTCGTACTCGACGACGCCATCTCTCGCTGCGTCCGATATGCCGACCTTCATCTCGACGTAGGGATTGTCGGATGTCAGGTACTCGAGGATGAAGATCGAATCACACCCACCGGTTTTTCCTTTCCAAGCCCCCTTAACGTCTTCCTTGCGCTCTCGGGGCTGTCGCGAGCCTTTCCGTGCTCGCGCCTGTTCGGTCGACCGGAGCTTAGCTGGTGGGATCGCCGTAGCGAACGAGACGTCGATGTCGTGACAGGCATGTTTATGCTGGTCCGCCGGGAAGCGATCGCCCAGATTGGGTTGATGGACGAGTCGTACTTTGTCTATTCGGAGGAAGCCGACTGGTGCTATCGGTTTGCGCAAGCTGGCTGGCGCCGGGTATTCACGCCTAGCGCCCGCATTGTTCATCTCGACGGCGGGGCCAAGAGTACCAAACAAGCCAGCAAGCGGATGTTCGTCCAGTTGCAGAAGAGCGCGATGATATATCATCGCAAGAATCTCGGGCTGGCGTCGTGGTGGCTGCTCAAGCTGATCTACATTGCATCGAACTTCGTCCGAATGATTGCATGGTTCGTCTTGTCGATCGTCAAACGCGACGATCGCAATCGGCAAAGGGCGGACGCAGCGAGAGCAGCGCTCGTATTCCACTTGACCGGGAACGAGCCAAAATGATCTGCCAGAATGTGTTCTTCGAAAACTCCGATCGCTTCCTCTGCCACCAATCGAACCCGGCGAGCGGATACTCCACACCTTTGGTTATTATCAAACATCGAATATTGAGGGGCTTGGAATGATCGGAATCGGCATTGTCGGATATGGATATTGGGGGCCGAACCTCGTCCGCAATTTCGCGAGCAATGAATCCTCGCGTGTCATCGGCGTCAGCGATCTCGACTCGGAAAAGCTTACCGCCTGCGCGCGCCGCCACCCCGGAATCGCAACGACTTCGGATTTCGCGGAGCTTCTGCGTCATCCGGAGATTGATGCCATGGTGATCGCGACGCCAGTTCATACTCACTATGAGCTGGCTCTCGCAGCGTTGAAAGCGGGAAAGCATGTACTGGTCGAAAAGCCACTCGCTCCAACGTCCGACCAGGTACAGCATCTTGCAGATGAAGCCGATCGCCGTGGCCTTACGCTAATGGTGGACCACACCTTCCTCTACACCCCAGCGGTACAGAAGATCCGAGAGCTCCTGCGGCAGGACCAACTCGGGGAGATCTTCTACTACGACAGCACCCGATCGAGCCTCGGCCTTTTCCAAAGCGATGTGAATGTGATCTGGGACCTGGCTGTTCACGACATCTCCATCATCCAATATCTCCTTGAGGAGGATCCTGTTGCGGTTTCGGCAACGGGGTCGTGCCACGTCGCAGGCTCGCCCGAGAACATGGCTCACATTACGCTGTTCTTTGATAGCAAGTGCGTTGCGCATGTCAGCGTCAACTGGCTTTCCCCGGTCAAGATTCGTCAGACCTTCATCGGCGGCAGCAAGAAAATGATCTCCTATAACGATCTTGAGCCTACAGAGAAGATCAAGGTTTACGACAAGGGAGTCACGCTGAGTGCGCAGTCCGAGAACAGGCATCAGTTCCGGATCGGCTATCGGGCCGGCGACATGTGGGCGCCGAACATCTCCACAAAGGAGGCGCTGCAGACGGAGGTTCAGCATTTCGTCGAATGCGTCGCTACCGGATCCTCGCCGGTTTCCGATGGCTGGTCGGGCTTGCGGGTCGTGGAGGTACTGGAGGCCGCATCGCGGTCGATTACCGACCACGGCCGCCCGGTTCCGCTGAAACAACGGCAGAGAGCTCCGGTGTGCGTCAGAGCGATTGCCTGAGCTAGTACCAACCTGCAGATGCGAAAGCTCACGATGAACGCTGTGCAACGTTCGATCTTGTTCTCGGCGCTCGAGCGTTACGCGAGCCTGTTGCTGTTCTTTGTCTCGATAGGGATTCTGTCCAGACTACTGACCCCCAAGGAGTTCGGAATTTATGCCGTCGTTTTCGCAATCACGTCGGTGTTCTCGGCGTCTTCCCAGGAATTCGGCGGCGCCAACTATCTCATTCAAAAATCCTCTCTTTCAGAAGCGAACGTGCGAGCCGCCTTCACCATTACCTTTGGGTTGTCCGTCGCGGTGGGGGCTCTTCTCTATCTGCTGAGCGGTCTAGCGGAATCGGCGCTCGGTGCTGATGGGCTCTCCGATGGTCTTGCCGTTGCCGCCATCAATTTCGTCATCATGCCGTTCTCGGTGACCATGATCGCACTATATCGCCGGGCGATGCAGTTCGGTGTCATAGCGGCCAGCACGCTCGCTTGCAACTTCACAACGATCTGCGTGTCGATAGCGCTCGCGACGATGGGATACAGCTACCTTGCGCCGATCTGGGGGATGATCGCCGGCGCTTCAATCCAGGCAGTCTATTTGATTGCAACCCGACGAGATCTTCGCATCTTCCGACCTTCGCTGCAGGGCTACCTAGAGGTCGTCAGGTTCGGCCTCTACTCGAGCGGCGTCGTTCTCATCAATGTGTTCTATAGTTCAGCACCGCAGTTGTTTCTCGCCAGAATGCTGGATTTCACGACCGTCGGCCTCTATAGCCGCGCTTGCACCCTGACCCAGGTGTTCGACAGACTTGTGATCCAGGCGATTAGCCCGGTGATCATGCCGGCCATCCTTGCCCAGACAAATGCCGGCGCCGACCTCAAACGCCTTTATCTCCATGCGATCTCGCTCCTGACAGTTCTGCACTGGCCGTTCCTGATCTTCATGGCGGTGATGACGAAGCCAATCATTGTCGTCTGGCTCGGGCCATCCTGGCTGGATGTGGTTCCGCTGGTCCGCCTGCTCTGCATCGCTCAACTCTCGCTGTTCGCAGCCTGCCTCACATACCCGGTTCTGGTTGCCGCCGGCAGCGTTCGCGACACGCTCCTCTCATCGCTCATCTCGCTGCCGCCGTCGCTTCTGATCATTTTTGTTGCTTCGTTCTTTAGTGTTGAGGCCGTCGCGGGATCGGCACTGTTGACCTTGACGTTCCAAGCTGCCGTAGCATTTTCATTTGTTGGCCGACACCTGGATTTGCGGTTCATCGACTTCGTCCATGCGACGAACAAGAGCGGCGTGGTCGCCCTTTGCTGCTGCATGACGGCGGTGACCTGCGCATTGGTGTTCGAGCTCGGCCTGATTGGACCGATGGCCGCCATCTTCATGGCCTGTGGGACAGTCGCGGCGACGTGGCTCGCCGCCTTATTCGCGGTACAGCATCCGCTGCTAGCCGAGCTGAAGCCGCCGACCTTCCGACTGGTACCCGCCGCCTTGCAATCCGCCGGTCGGGTTCCACTTCCGATTCCGCAAAGAGATCGCGATGGAAGCTGAAATTTCGTGCAGCGTTTGGAGAATCTGACATGCCTATTGCAAAAGATGTAAAGCTCGGCCGTGACGTACGGATATTCCATCCGGATCTGGTTAACCTCTACGGCTGCTCGATCGGCCACGAGACTAGGCTTGGCACCTTTGTCGAAGTGCAGGCCGATGCAGCGATCGGTTCGCGTTGCAAGATCTCATCGCACAGTTTCATCTGCTCAGGTGTGAGCATCGAGGATGAGGTGTTCATCGGGCACGGCGTCATGTTCACCAACGACAAGTATCCGAGGGCGACAACGGCAGACGGCCGACCTCAGGGCACGTCCGATTGGATCGTCGAACCAACCCGCGTGGGCAAGGGAGTGTCCATCGGGTCCAACGCGACAATCCTGTGCGGCGTCACCATCGGCGCCGGCGCCATAGTCGGTGCTGGTGCGGTGGTGACAAAGGATGTTCCCGCCGGGGCGACCGTGGCTGGTGTGCCCGCTCGCCTGGTCGCCAGCTCCAAAGCGAGGTCTCCCGTCGAGGTGGACCACCGCGCCAACGCGAGTTGTTAATGGATCGCCTCCAGCAAGGGATTTCAGCATTTGTCCGCCTTCGATTGGACCGGCTTTATCCATTTCAATGGCTGGTTGGCACAATCGATGCTCGATTGGGACAAGTCGATAGCGGCAGCGCGGGAAGCGCGTCAAGGCGGCCTGGAATCGGTGAGCGAGCGGGAAATTCAATGCAGCCTGAGCCAGTAGCTTAACAAGGGAGAGATCCTTGACTGATCCGAAGAGGAAGGGAGTCCTGGTTACCGGCGGCGCCGGATTAGTCGGCTCACAGATCATCGACCACCGATGCGACAACCGCATCAGAGGGCGCAACGAGGCTCTCCGTCGTGCGACGGGCGGCGGACCGGTCCGAATGATCCAGGGCGATCTCCGAGACCCCGAATTGACGGCGTCGCTCATCCAGGTGGTCGATATCGTGCTGCACCAGGCGGCCCGGCGTACAGAGGCGGTCATCTCGTGATCCCCATTGCACTACCACTCCTCGCCGACGAGGAGGCCGAAGCTGCCCGGGACGCGGTGCTTTCCGGCTGGGTTTCGCAGGGCCCCCAGGTAGCGGCCTTCGAGCGCGACTTTGCGACGCTGGTCGGCGCACCTCATGCGTGCGCCGTTTCCAACTGCACGACCGCCTTGCACCTTGCTTTGGTCGCGCTCGATATCGGACCGGGGGACGAGGTCATCACGGTCAGCCACTCCTTTATCGCCACAGCGAATAGCGTCAGATATGTCGGGGCCACCCCTGTCTTCGTCGATATCGATCCGGACACCTACAACATAGATCCGGAGTGCGTCGCCAAGGCGATCACGTCCCGCACTCGCGCGATCATCGCCGTCCACCAGATGGGCATGCCCTGCGACCTCGCAGCGCTCGTCGCTATCGCAAATCGCCACGGACTAGTCCTGATCGAAGACGCAGCCTGCGCAGCAGGCAGTCAGATACGGGTGAACGGCAGCTGGGACCGGATTGGGAAGCCCCATGGCCGGATTGCATGCTTCTCCTTCCACCCTCGCAAGGTGATCACGACCGGCGAAGGCGGGATGCTTACCACCTCGGATCCCGAGCTTGACCGCAAATTCAGACTTCTTCGCCAGCACGGCATGAGCGTTCCGGACACGGTACGGCATGGGTCTGCCCAGGTGATTTTCGAAGATTATCTTGCCGTAGGCTTCAACTACCGAATGACTGATATCCAGGCAGCGGTCGGACGCAGGCAGCTCATCAGGTTGCCTGATATCGTGGCCCGCCGGCGCAAGCTGGGCGCGCGCTACTCAGAATTGCTCGGCAACATCGAAGGTCTAAGCCTGCCATTCGAGCCGGAATGGGCCCGCTCCAACTGGCAGAGCTATTGCGTGCGCCTGCCGAGCAACGTAGACCAACGGACGCTGATGCAGAAGCTGCTCGATCGGGGGATCGCTAGCCGCCGTGGTATTATGTGCTCGCACCGGGAGCGGCCGTACGCGAACGCCGTGCAGCGGCACGATTTGCCTCAGTCGGAACTCGCGCAGGATCGCGCGATTCTGTTGCCGATCTACGCACAAATGAAAGACGAAGACCTGGAGCTGGTCGCCGCTACCCTCCGTGTCGAGGTCGGCCGATGACCAAGGAGACGTCTTTCAGTGTCATCATCCCCTGTTACAACTACGCGCATTATCTGAAGGGGTGCGTTGAGAGCGTCCTTTCGCAAGGCGTCAGAGTGCAGGTGATCATCATCGACGATTGTTCGACTGACGATACGCCTGCGGTAGGCACCTCACTCGCAAACGACGCCCGGGTGACATTCATTCGCCACGGGATCAATCAGGGCCACATCAAGACCTACAACGAAGGACTGGCGCTCGCGACCGGTGACTATACTGCTCTGATATCAGCCGACGATCTCCTCACGCCCGGCGCACTAAAGCGGGCGCAAGCGGTTCTTGATGATCACCCGGAAATCGGCATGATCTATGGACATGCCCCATACTTCCAATCGAACGACAAGCTGCCGCCAGTGCGCACCGGCAAGCCTCGGGTCGACGTCTGGAATGGCCGGGCCTGGATCGCCCAGCGCTGCAAGTCTGCGACGTCGTGCATTTCATCCCCTGAGGTCGTCGTCCGCACCTCACTCCAGCGGCAACTCGGGGGCTATCGTGCGGATCTTCCCCATGCCGGCGACCTGGAAATGTGGCTGCGATTTGCCGCGCATTCATCGATCGCCTATTTGGCCGGAGTGGACCAAGCATACTATCGCAGGCACGTGGCTAGCATGCAATCGACCCAATTTAGCTCCAAGATCGCAGATCTCAGGCAGAGACGCTCCGCATTCGAGGCAGTGTTTCAAGTGCACGGGCACAAAATCAGCAACATGCAGGAGCTGCGAGAGATGGCATTGCGCGCTCTCGCCAAGGAAGCCCTTTGGCTCGCCTGCTGGTCCTACGATCGTCGACGTGTTCATCACATTTGCGTCGATGACCTGCAGGCTTTCGCAGAAGAGACGTATCCTGGGGCCAATGCTCTCAGTGAATTCTGGGGCCTGCAATGGCGCCGCCGTCTGGGGACACGATGGCCGCCGATTCTGCAACCTATCTTGCCAAGCGGCTATATTCACTGGGTGAAGCACAAGATGCTCTGGAGGCGTCATCGCCTGCGCGGCGTATGACATCATTGTCTTTCGTGACCGTTATCCATTTGAGTAAGCGCTCGGTTGAAACGGGATCCGGACTTCGCACACGATGCAGTGCGGCAAACGCAAGACGATCATCGAAAGTGATGGTCGGGTACAGCGGCGTTCAGTTGACCAGCAGCTATGCTGACACCCACGGGAATTGACCATGGACCGACGCTACGCAATCGGAGCCACCTGCCGTGCCCGGGAAGATGGCGTCCTACAGGTCGAAACCCGGCCCGATCATCGAGTGTGGCTGCCGGGAGAGGCAACGGCGGCCTAGCTTCCGCTGTCTCAACATGCCGGCTGCCTACTTTGCGCAGTATCAGCTGAGTCGCAACATCGCGCTGCTTGCGGAGTCCGAGGGTCGTACCGAGCACCGGTCTGCCTTTGCGTCACTGCGAGACCTCCATGCTAGGCGACATCGATCCGCTTCCCCATCTCACCAACGCTTTGACCAGGATCGCAACCGGACATCCCCACCGCAACATCGACTGAACGCAGCCGCCGCACCAGAGGCCTCCAAGCTTCGGCCTGACAACGACGCTTACACCCTATTTCCTTCTGAATACTCGTGGGATCTGCCAGACTATTGGTGGAACGAACGGCTTTATTGCGTCGACCACATTACTCCGACGAACCTCGTTGGGCCGCATCTTGAATATCGTCGTATGCTCCTCCGACCTCTCCTCTTCGGGACGACCATTTGTATAGTAGTACAAGGCAATTGACCTGCGATACCTTCCTTTTGGACTTGTCAGCGGATCAGGATGCCCGTGATAGGCTGTGTCAGTCGTCGTAAAGACGACGATGCGATTGGCGATGGGGTAATACGCCTTCTCCTTGGACTTGACGTCCTTGTCCCAAAGCTCGAGGGCGCCGCCCCATTCCTCTCGCCAGTCGTAGTTAAGGTACACTAGCAGATTCAGTCGACGATCGAGCCTTAGCTCTCGATGTGTATTGAAATCTGCATGGATAGCGAGACGTCCCCCCCTCGGAATCATGTGCAGGCCTCCTCCCGACAGGTATGGGTCGGGTATCAGGCCCTGAATGCCTGTAAGCTTCTCCAGAAACTCGACGAAAACGCGCGAATTCAGCGCATTGACGAACTGCTGAATGTACGGAGGGAATTCCTCTAGCCGATTTAGACCAAGCTTTTGCTCTTCGTAAGTTCCGGCATCGAGAAACTTTCGATCCCATGTCGCATCATATTCGCCGGGGTAGTTCGCAACCACTGTCCTAATAATATGATCTTCAAAGAAGTCGTCGATCCCAATATGCGGGAAGGGTTGATTGTTGCGATATTGCTGGGCCCATCGCTCAGATTGCTGCGCCATCTTCTTGAGGGGAAGAAATGATTTGACACCGAGAGGCTGCGTGTCAACGGATGCTGAGCGTTGAGCTAAACTGGTCATAACTTGCTCCGACAAATGATCATGCCGCCTGAATTAACTCGGTCGACATCATATTATCAATAATTTAATATTGCAAACACCGCAACTTTAATATCGACATTCAGAATCTCGATCGGCATAATACATTAACACGTAACTTTAAATACGCGAGAAGGAACTTGCGGATGCCTTTAAATGGCAAGCAAACCGCACGATAGAGATTGTCCTTGGTCTACAGATGACAGGCGCAGCAGGATTTGCCGTAAGGCGTCAGGGCTCACCATTGTTGAGCGCGGCGGGGGGCGCCCTGACGGCGCGCAACTTCTATTTGCAAGCAAGCCGACCGTCGTGGGTTCGCCCACCTTGGATCGTGATCGCCTTCCTGATCGGTTTGGCCGTCCCGTGGATCATTCCTGTGGGACCGCTGAACCTGTCGGTCTATCGTCTCGTGCTACTGGCGACCCTGCTGCCCTCTCTCTTCAGCTGGCTGCGCGGCGCGCTGGGTTTCAAACTTCCGGACCTCGCGCTTCTTATCTACTCGGTTTGGGTCGCTGCCTCCCTGTTCGCTGCACACGACCCCTCTGCCGCCACTCAAACGTCAGGCATCTTTTTCGTGGAAACAATGGGAGCCTACCTCCTCGCACGCCGCTATGTTCGCGACGCAGCTGAGCTTCGAGGAATGGTCCTAATAGTGACATTGGTTGTGCTGGTCTTGTCGCCGTTTGCTGTTTACGAATGGATTACGGGAAACAAGCCGCTGTTAACATCGTTGAGCGTCGTTTTTCCGACCGTTGAAGTTACAATGATGGTCCCAAGGTGGGGCTTCTGGCGAGTTCAGGGGCCCTTCAGCCATTCAATCGAGTTCGGTCTTTTTTGTACCAGCATCGTAGCCTTGACCCACCTCGCCTGGGGGCACAGCAACATGTTTGTCTCACGCTGGTTCTTGACCGGGGCCGTTGCAGCCACTGCCTTCTTGTCGATGTCGTCTGCGCCGATTTCTTGTCTCCTGTTCCAAGCCATTCTGATGACGTATGCTTGGCTTCTACAGCGCAATAACAGCAAATGGACCATCCTCTGGAGCATCGTCGCCGTAGCTTTTTTGGCCGCCCAGTTTGGCACCAATCAAGGGGCGGCCAAGTTCTTCATCTCGCACTTCACATTCGATCCTCAGACTGGGTGGTATCGTGTTGCAATCTGGGATTTCGGAAGTGCCTCGGTGCTAAATCATCCGCTGCTTGGAATAGGTCTGGCAGATTGGGAGCGGCCCAGGTGGATGGCATCCGACAGCGTCGACAACTTCTGGCTCCTCACCGCCATGAGGCACGGGATTCCCGCGCTTGTCCTACTGTTGGGATCCTGCATCTTCATGATGATTGCGATCACTACGGCCGGCAGCACGGATAGAACGGTCGAGATTTGCCGTGTGGCTTACCTGATTTCCATGATTACATTCTTGTTCGTGGGCGCCACCATTCACTTTTCGCACGGAATTTATGCGTGGTTCATGTTCGTGGTCGGAAGTGGTGCATGGTTGATGGACTCTAGAGAGGCCGGAGCGACGATGACGGCCGAAGCCGATGTGCCGCCGCAAAGGAAGACCCGTCGACAGTTCCAGATGTTGAATTGATAGGGGGCGGAGCGCATCATCGAGGCGCGACCGATCTCCTCCGGCAGACTTTGGTCGTATCCGAGGAGCTTCGACCGGTGACAAAACGGGACGTCGCGGAGACTGCGATTCATGCGCCCGAGGACGGAGCGCTGCGTGGTGCCTTCGAGCTACTTCAGATGGACGCGTGCCGCTGGATCCGCCCCGAGGATGTTGCCCCCATAAGGGAGCTCACCCTTTTGCTGCTCCTCAAGTTGCTCTTTCGACACCCGCCCCTGCGAGCAATGGCGTGGTTCCGGCTTGCTACACTAATGCATCGTCGGAAGGTGAAGTTGCTGCCTGGGATCTTGCAGCGTCGCCTCCTGAGACTTTACGGACTTGAGATGGTGCCCGGCGCGAAAATTGGAGGCGGACTTTACATTGCCCATCCGGTCGGTTGCGTGATCGTCGTTGAATCTATGGGCATGAATGTCTCAATGATGGGTAGTGTGACGTTGGGCCGCCTCAAGCCATTGCGCTGGCCCATCGTGGGGGACAATGTGTTCTTTGGAGCCGGATGTCGCGTGCTGGGGCCCATCGAGATCGGCTCGGGCGCGACGGTCGGCGCAAACGCCGTCGTCCTGACCGACATTCCGTCCGGCGCTATCGCGGTTGGCGTTCCGGCACGGACACTGACCCGAGATCGCAACGCTCCCGTCGCATGCAGGAGCTCGCATGCCTGATCGCGGCGGGGGACACAGGGGACACTACATACAAAGACCGCGGAAAGAGCGAGCGTCCCTGATCGGATTCTGCCTCCCGACGGTCTACTCAGTCATCGAGGAGGAAAACCATGTTTGCCACTGAAGCCTGCACAGCTGGCCCGTTTCATGGGAGCAACGCGTGGACGATTGGCGCCAGCGTAGCGGCAACAATCTTGACGCTCGCCTCAGCCGCAACCGGTCAGGAATTGGCTGCTGATCAGCATACCCAAAGTGCATTCCCCGGTCCGACGACGACCGGCGTACCACTCAATTGGAAACCGACCACGACTTTCAATCGAACCATACGGATTTCCAAGCGGGGCGCCGTGCTGGAAGATGTACGGCTTGTGAACGCCGATCTCATTATCGATGCTGACGATGTTACAGTGCGACGGGTCGAAATCCAGGGCGGCCACATTCTGAACGAGGTAAACGGCAAGTGCCATAACGGGCTCCTCCTTGAGGATGTATCTCTTGTGCGCGCCCCCGGCCAGATAACGACTGACGCCGACGCGCCTGCGGTTGCGACCGGTGGGTATATTGCACGTCGAGTAAAGATCGATGGGCTGCCGGAAGGCTTCCGTGTTGGGGGACGATCTCGCGGCTGCGGAGCAGTCAGGATCGAAGACAGCTACGTCAAGGTCACCTCTCCGGAAGTGTGTCGCGATTGGCATGGCGATGGAATTCAGGGCTACGACGGGGCGGCGCTGACTGTCCGCAATGTGACGCTGCATATGGTCGAAGTTGGCATGTGCGGTGGCACAGCCCCGTTCTTCTATCCGCACAGCCAAGGCAATGAGTCCGTCGAAATAGACGGGCTGCTCGCGCAGGGCGGCGGCGCGCCCTTTCGACTGGGAACTCCGGGCTCAGTGGTAGGTCTGCGCATCGTAGAGGGCTCGTGGGGCTACCGCCCGATCGACGTGAGATGCTCGGCGATCAACGTCTGGGATGCACAGATAGTGACTGTCGAAGCTTCGGGGCAGCGGTCAACGGTCGTGCGCAAACAACCGTGCAACACTGACGGAGGAAGCTGAACCATTCGACCCGCTGTGCATCCCGGGGGGCCGCGACGCATTCAAGGCTCGCTTGAAAGCCACGTCGACCGCCGCTGCCGCATCATCCCACGTCATTGATTTGACGCTTTCAGAAGCCAGACGCGACAATGCGTTGAAATCGGCCGTCTCCAGAATCTCTTCCAACGCCGACGCCAAGGCGTGAGGGGTTGCGGGCGCGTAACGGACATACGGATTATCCAGGACGATACGATTGTGGTCGGCGTCGTTAACGACCGGAACGCAGCCCGCGGCGAGCATCTCGTAGGGAACCAGGGAAACATTCGTAAAAGACAGGCAGAGCCCTGCGAAACACTGATTGTATATGTCGTTGAGCTTGGCCGGACTGACCGGGCCGTGGTTGATGCAATCGAAGCTCAGGCCTTCAAGCTTGTCTCCGAACAGATGTATTTGGGCATGCGGTCGCCGTTTGGCGAAGAGCTCGAGAGCCAAGAGTCCGAGCTCGCTTCCACGCCTGGGCGTTCCCGATCTCACATAGAAAGCGACTCCTGAACGTCGGGAAGCCGGGTCACGGTGGTAACGTGACGTGTCACTACCAAATGGAAAGTAGTCAGCGTCCATGCCGTACTCGCGCGTGAGCTTCTGTGCCAGCCACGCTCCTGCTGTGATACCGTGAAATCCCATTCGGTAAGTGTTCTCTGCCATGACGCTATATGTCCCGACGGGATAGAAATGGGGTTCGAAGTCCTGCACAAAGTAGAATCGCTTCCCGCTACAAGCTGCGTTGAACGCCACATAGGCAGTTGGCCAACTCGTCGCAACGACCGCGTCAGCGTCCGGCATTCCACTACGGATGTCCTCTATCGGGCACGTCAGCCCGTAGTATTCGCGCGCGACTCCCTCGAAATACTTCTGGTCAGCGCGATGTACGTGGTAAAAAAAGACCCGATTATCATACCCCGCTTTGTCGAGATATTTGATGATTCTGTAGCAAGTCGTATGACCTCCAGATCCAGGCCCCGAAGGGGTTGTCACCCAGTTAATCGAGATCGGTCCACTCGACCGGATTCTTGACTCCGGCCGAGGCCGGCTGAGGTCCGCGACCAGCGCGTCTTGGGGCAGTACCGGCCAGGCAATTCGTCTAGGTTGCAACCATGTTGCGGCAGCCGTCCTGAACCATTCATTGAGCCCCTCGCGACCCTCTTCGAACCAGATATTTGCCAGCTGACGCCGTCGACGCGCTATCTGGATTCGAGCAGAACTTAGAAATGTCCGTGCCATTGCCTTCATTACCACTATTGTCAGGTCGCAATGCCGCATTCGGCAGTGCAACCAAGCGAAATCACAACGCCCGACGATATATTGCCGATTATATTGATATCCCGCCGATATCGCACCGATCAACTTGAGCGACCCGCCCGACAAAGGCGCATTTTATGTTGCACCGGAACGCATTGGCTAAATCTGGGCGACACACCTTTCCTCCAGCGACCCGAATATCACCATTATTATTTAAATAAGTCCACATTGAATTCCCACCGATATCGTGATATGTTTCTATATAATTTATAATTAGGATGACCAGTGTGCGCACGAATTATCCATCGAGCGGTTGGGCCGGCCTCACGAAGATGCGCTGTCAAAATACCGGCAGCGCCGGAAGGGCTCGGCTGGCGCGGGCTGCATCCCACCCCACTTGGAAGCCGCCGCTGGTCAGCCGAGTCATCCCATTTGGACCAGGTGCCAAGCGCACGACGAAGCTGACAATTAGCCTGCTCTACTATCTCGCACGAGAATCATCGCGATTTGTTCTGAGGCTGGCCGGGCGTTCGCCGAATCCCAGGCTGGTCGTTCTCTACTATCATGGCATACCTGACGCCCACCGATCAGACTTCGTACGCCAATTGGATTCGATCGGATGCAAGGCTCAAGTCGTGCCGGCATCACATCGCGGACTCTTGCCTTCAAATAAAACCAACGTCGCAATTACATTTGACGACGCGTACGCCAGCGTCGCCAAGAATGCTTTGCCGGCTCTCATCGCACGCGGGTTTCATTCGACGATTTTTGTACCAACCGGCACGTTGGGCGGCCCTCCACCCTGGTCGATCGAAGATGGCAGCCCCGACTCCCTCGAGACCGTAATGTCGGCCGAACAGATCGCAATGCTGCCATCGGCGCTCGTCACGGTTGGAGCTCACTCCCGCAGCCACCCTCGCCTCTCGCGTCTGACTCCTGACGATGCGCGCCAGGAGATCGAGGGCTCGCGCCGCGAGCTTCAAGACTTGACGGGTCAGGATGTTCGTCTATTCGCCCTTCCATACGGTGACCATGACTCGTCAACGATCAAGCTCTGCAGAACCGCGGGCTATGAAGCCGTCTTCACCACCGTCCCCGTGCCCGTGGATACGACCAACTCCGATCTGGTACGAGGACGCATTAAGGTTGATCCGTTCGACGGACGTCTGGAATTTTTTCTAAAGTACAACGGCGCATATGCCTGGACCCCATACATAGCCGCGTTGAAGAAAAGGCTGATGAATCGCCGATCACCGTTTTTGTCGGGTCAGAGGCTGTCCCCAGGCCGCTCATAACTTGCAGGCAGTCCACAAAGCATGAATCAACCAATCCACTCGTCGACGGCCCGCCAGCTTCCTAGTTTCAGGTCTGTCCTTCCGCTGGTGCACCGGTCCGAGGGGAGGCATGTGCTAGGCAGGCCCATGACGCAACAACCTGCGTCGGCGGAGGTCCATCCTATTACTTTCGCAGATGTAGCAGCGGTCGCTCAATTTCTACATGCTGAACTAAATCAACGCATCACGAGCGCCCAATGGGAAGCCGCGATCAACCCGCCATGGAGTTGCAGCAGGCCAAACCATGGTTTTCTGCTGAGCGCAGGCGAACGGATCGTCGGCGTTTATCTGGCGTTCTATTCGGAGCGGAGAATAGACGGCCAAACGGAGCGCTTCTGCAATCTTGCCGCTTGGTGCGTGCTTGACGAGTACCGAACGTGCAGCGTGCTGTTGCTCAACGCCATGCTGGCGCAGAAAGGCTACCATTTCACCGATCTCTCGCCGAGCGGAAATGTAATACCGCTCAATCTCCGGCTGAAGTTCTCCCATCTGGACGTTACGACCGCTCTTGTTCCGAACCTGCCATTTCCAAGCCTGTCACGGCGCGTGCGCATCATCTCCGAGCCACAGGAGATCCAGACAACCCTTCATGATCGCGATCTGGATATTTATCGTGACCACGCGCGTGCGGCAGCAACACGCCATATCGTCGTTGTCGAAGGCAGCTCGACCTGTTACGTGATGTTCCGTAGAGTCCGGCGCAAAAATCTCCCGCTGTTCGCCTCGATCCTGTATGTCGGCAATCAAGAGCTGTTTCGCAGGACCGTGCCATACGTCACCCGCCATCTGCTACTTCACCATGCGATCCCGGCGACTCTGATGGAGCTGCGCATCGTCGGCGCACGACCGAAGCTGTCGATCATCCTGAAGTCGGCGAGACAAAAGATGTTCCGGAGCGCGACCTTACGTCCGGACCAGATCGACGATCTCTACAGTGAACTCACTTGTGTAGCCTGGTGAGCGGACTAGGAAAGTCGAACATGGGCCAGACGGCGATAAGGACCAGCTTGCATCACCTGCTGCAGCACCCCGCCGCCTCACATGCGGAGGCGCCGGCGCTGACCTATAAGAATACCACCCTGAGCTACGCGGAACTGTGGCGGCAGGTCTGCGCTGTGGCCGGGACATTTGCAGGTCTCGGCCTCGATCGAGAGCAACGCGTCGCGGTATTCCTGGAGAAGCGCATCGAGACAGTCGCAGCGATATTCGGCACCTCAGCAGCCGCCGGGGTCTTCGTGCCGATCAATCCGTTGCTTCGTGCCCACCAAGTCGCGCACGTCCTCGACGATTGTGGGGCGCGCGTGTTGGTCACCTCGTCCGAAAGACTGGAATTCCTCGGGGATGCGGTAGGTCCGAGCGTCGAACACATCGTGCTCGTTGACCGCGGATCCCATGACGTCTCGCACAACGCGAGAGCTACGATCCACAGCTGGCCGCAACCGTCTGCTTCTGATGACTGGGATCGGATAGGACGCGCCGCTATTGATCTCGACATGGCTGCGATCCTCTACACGTCCGGCAGCACGGGCAAACCCAAAGGCGTCGTGCTCAGCCACCGAAACCTCATCGTTGGCGCCGAAAGCGTGAGCCAGTATCTTGAGAACGGGCCCAACGACGTTATCCTAGCCGCTCTGCCATTGAGCTTCGACGCCGGATTCAGCCAGCTCACTACCGCCTTCAGTGTCGGTGCACACGTGGTGCTTATGAACTATCTTATGCCCGGCGACGTTGCGCGGCTCTGCGCTCGGCATGGCGTCACGGGTCTGACCTGTGTGCCGCCGCTTTGGATGCAAATTGCTGAGCTGGAATGGTCTCCCGAGGTCACGCGAACCATACGATACTTTGCAAATACCGGCGGGAGGATGCCCAAACCGGTCCTTGACAAGCTGCGAGCTCTCTTTCCCCAAGCGAAGCCGTATTTGATGTACGGACTAACCGAAGCTTTCCGCTCGACCTACCTCGAACCAGCGGAAGTCGATCGGAGACCAGGTTCGATCGGTAAAGCTATTCCAAATGCCGAGATTCTCGTGGTTCGGCCCGACGGCACGAAGTGCAATCCGGGTGAGGAAGGCGAACTTGTTCACCGCGGCGCCCTGGTTGCGATGGGTTACTGGAATGATCCCGAGCGCACGGCCGCGCGATTTCGGCCGGCGCCCGGACGTGACGCGACATGGCGAACGCCAGAGATCGCGGTCTGGTCCGGCGACACCGTGGTGGCTGACGATGAGGGCTTCTTATACTTCGTTGGACGCAAGGACGAGATGATCAAGACCTGCGGCTACCGAATAAGCCCGACGGAGATCGAGGAAGAAGCCTACGCAACTGGGTTCGTCCGAAATGCCGTGGCTCTTGGCGTGGAGGATGGCAAGCTCGGCCAGCGAATCTTGCTCATCGCGAGCCCGGCCAAGCAGGATGGCTCCGATCAGATCGCCGAGATCATCGCTGCCATGAAGCGAAGATTGCCCCTCTACATGGTGCCGTCCGCCGTCATCATCCGTCACGAGATTCCGCAGTCGCCAAACGGAAAGTTCGACCGAGACATGCTGAAGAAGGAGTTCGCTTCTTGGCCTTGCGATCAACAATAGCCGCCTTCGGCCAGGTCGACGGCCAGCTGGCGGTTGGAGGCATTCCACTCACCAGGTTGACCGACCAAATCGGTTCCACGCCGTTTTTTGCTTATGACCGCGCGCTACTCACGGAAAGGATGAAGCTGCTCAGGTCAACCTTGCCGCGGCGGATAAAGCTCAGCTACGCGATCAAGGCGAATCCAATGCCGGCGGTGGTGCAACACCTTGCTACACTGGTCGACGGCTTCGATGTCGCCTCGGTATCTGAAATGCGGACCGCTCTGGACACCCACATGCGCCCGTCAAATGTGAGTTTTGCTGGTCCCGGCAAGAGCGAGGCCAGCATCGCACAAGCGGTCGCCGCTGGGGTTATCATTGAAATGGAATCGGCCACCGAGCTTTCGCGAGTCGTGCAGGCCGGCGATCGGCTGGGGCTTCGGCCGCGGGTCGCCATCCGGGTGAATCCGGATTTTGAGGTCAGGGGCTCGGGCATGCGCATGGGTGGCGGGTCGCAGCAGTTCGGCGTTGACGCAGAGCAGGTGCCGTCCTTGATCGCGGACCTCAAAGCCGCCGATGTCGAGCTGCTCGGATTCCACGTCTTCGCCGGCTCCCAAAACTTGAATGCAGACCTTATTTGCTTGGCGCAACGCCGGACGGTAGATCTCATTTTGGGGTTGGCCCGCAAGTCTCCCCCCATCCGCTATTTGAATCTGGGCGGCGGTTTCGGCATCCCATACTTCGATAGGGATCAACCGTTGGAGCTGCCTGCTGTCGCTGCCAACCTCGCGCAGTTACTCGAGACCGCAATCGAACCGAATCTCTCGGACGCGCGCGTGGTGATCGAGCTCGGGCGGTTCATTGTCGGCGAGTGCGGCGTGTACGTCACCCGGGTCATCGATCGCAAAGAATCCAGGGGGCGTCAATACCTGGTGGTCGACGGCGGTTTGCACCATCAACTGGCCGCATCCGGAAACTTTGGTCAAGTGATCCGGCGGAACTATCCGATTGCAGTCGGCAACCGGATTTGCGCACCGGCTAACGAAGCCGTGACCGTAGTCGGTTGTCTGTGCACGCCCCTGGATCTTCTGGCCGACGATGTCAGCTTGCCGAAGGCCGAAGTTGGGGATCTGATCGTCTTGTTCCAGGCAGGTGCCTACGGTTTCACGGCAAGCCCAACAGCCTTCCTGGGGCATCCTGCGCCAGTCGAGGCACTCGTCTAGTCTTTAGCAACTCGGGGGACACAATGAACTCCAGTCGTGCCACGCTCGATGTCGTGAAATCTCTCATTGCGAAGACACTCGGCATCGAAGATCGAGTCAATACGCTTGGCCCGTCAACCCCGTTGCTCGGCGCGATACCTGAACTGGATTCCTTTGCGGTTCTCGAGCTGGCAACAGCACTGGAGCAGCAGTTCGGCTTCGAAATCGATGGCAGCGAATTTACCGGAGAGATCTTCGAGACGGTAGGCAGTTTGGCCGAGTTCGTCGAGAGCAAGACTGGATGTGTGCAGGCCATGGCCAATTCTTGCAATGCCCGCTCATAGCGCCGCCTTCGACGAGTTGTGGGGGTGCTTTCGGGGCACGCCTCCGAAGCGGGGTGAATGGACGCCCTTGATAGCGTTGGCCAATGAGACGCTGACCACCCCTGCCCTGATCGATTTGATCGACCAATGCGAGCAAGATATTCCCGAGGATGTGTGCAGGTATGTGCGTCACATATTCGACTGCAATTTGCGACGCAATGATCGTCTAGCTGATCAACTGGCCGAGGCTGTTGTCGCAATGAATGAAGAGGGAGTGACGCCCATCCTATTCAAGGGTGCGGCAGTGCTCGCCACATCACCGCGTTCGCGATGCGGGACACGGCTCATGTCCGATCTCGATATCCTCGTACCCCCGGACAAGGCTGAAGCCGCTCGGGCCGCCATGGCCGGTCTTGGTTACGAAATGCATTTCCAAGCTCCCGTCGGCAGCGAAAACTGGTATGCGGATATGAAGCGACCTCAGGATGTCGGCATGATCGACTTGCACTGGGGCGCACCCGGCCCAGCGTATTTCTACCGCGCCTCAGGACCTGTCGAGAAGCACTGCAGGTCCGTGTCGGTCGGTCGAGGGTCAGCGTACATTCCGACGTCCACTTACCAAGCCCTCATGCTGATCGTGCACGATCAATTCCAGGATTACGACTATTGGACCGGAGCGATCGACGGCCGACATTTGCTTGAGCTACGAGACCTGACCAATTTGCCGGAAGGCATAGATTGGGATCAACTCGCCTCCTTCGCTCCCAGCAAGTTGGCAAGGAACGCGATCGAGAGCCAACTCGTCGCATTGGCCGCATTGCTAGGAGTCGACGTTCCCGCCCGCATGCGGAGTCGAATCATTCCACGCTTACAGTTCGGCCGGAGATTAGCGCAAGCGCGCTTTCCCATCATGCGCTGGCCACTCCTAGCGACGGCGGCGCTCGACTACGCAAATTACCGAAAAGCATCCAAAGTCGAGCGAACGCAGGCTGCCACGGCCCCAGGCAGATCATGGCCCCTACCTAGGCTGGGGACTATGCGGTTCATTCTGCGAGTTGCTGCCACCGACAGGCCTGGAAAGATCTAGCCGCCGATCGTGAACAAGCCTCAAGGAGGGCGTCGCTGCAGTTGCAGCTCGAAACCTCACTGCGATGCAAGCAGCCGCCCGACGATCGAGACGACGTTCCTCGCTCCCCGGAATTGCATTAACCACGTAGAATATACGTTCGCAGGCCTCGTTCGCGGACCGCATTCAATATATTTTATTGCTATATTTTAGGTTTTAATTGTATAATCCTAATATTAAATTCTCGTGTTTTTGCTGATCCATTACGAGGGTTCTGGCCTTGGTACCTTTTCTCAACTTGAAAGAACAATATCTGCAGATCAAGCCGGAGATCGATGCCGCGGTGGCGAGGGCTATCGGGAGCGCGCAATTCGTGCTCGGGCCCGAGGTAACTGCGTTCGAGGAACGCTTCGCGGATTACTGCAGGGTTACTCACTGCCGCGCGGTGAACAGCGGCACCTCGGCGCTCCATCTTGCATTGCTCGCGTCGGGCATCGGGCCAGGCGACGAAGTCATCACGGTCTCAATGACGTTCGTTGCGACGACTGCCGCCATCCTCTACAGCGGAGCGAAGCCGGTCTTCGTCGATGTCGATCCCGTGACATGGACGATGAACCCGGCAGCCATTGAGGCTGCAATCACGCCACGCGCAAAGGCGATTCTTCCGGTTCATCTTCACGGGTTGATGGCCGACATGGATCCGATCATGTCGATAGCTCGCCGTCATGGTCTCGTCGTCATCGAGGATGCTGCGCAGGCGCACGGTGCAGAGTACAAGGGGCGCCGCGCGGGCTCGATCGGAGATATTGGTTGCTTCAGCTTCTATCCCGGCAAGAACCTCGGCGCGTTTGGCGAGGGAGGGGCGATCACAACTGATCAACCCGAGCTCGCGCGTCGAGTCTCGCTGCTGCGCGACTGGGGGCAGGAGACCAAGTACAATCACGTCATCGCCGGATACAACTATCGGATGGACAGCATCCAGGGCGCGGTGCTGAACGTCAAGATGGATCACATAGACTCATGGACCGAAGCGCGCCGATCGGTGGCCCGACACTACGATGAACTGCTGTCGGGGCTCCCGGTTGCCCGTCCCCGGCCGCCTTCGCACAGTCGTCACGTCTATCACATCTATGCGGTGAGGCTGCCGCGTCGAGATGAAGCATTGGGCACACTGCAGGATGCTCGCATTGGCGCAGGGATCCACTACCCGGTGCCGGTACATCTGCAGAGGGCATACGCGGAACTCGGCTATGGCCCGGGCGCTCTCCCCGTCACCGAAAGACTTGCGAACGAGTTCCTCTCTCTTCCCATCTATCCGGAGTTGCCGCCTGAGCAGGTGATCGAAGTTGTCTCCACACTGGCGAAGGCCGACCCATTGCTCGCCCAATCGTCCAGAGAGGAAGAGGCGGAGTCGGGAGACGATCTGACGAAGTCAAAAAGCAGGAGAGCATCTTGATGGATCTCAAGGGGAAACGCATTCTGGTCACAGGGGGAGCAGGATTTATCGGCTCGCACATCGTCGACCTGCTTTGCGACGAAGGCTGCATCGAGATCGTTGCTCTTGATAACATGGTACGAGGCCGGCCGGAGAACCTCCGTCGCGCGCTGGGACGTGGGCCGGTGCGGCTGGTTCATGGCGACATACGTGATGCCAAGCTGATGGGAGCGTTAGTCAAGACAGCCGATATCGTGTTTCACCAGGCTGCACTCCGCATCACCCACTGCGCCAGTGAGCCGCGCCTAGCGAAAGAGGTGATGGTAGACGCCACGTTCGACCTTCTTGAGCTCTGCGTCAACCACGCAGTGGAGAAGGTGATCGCCGCATCTTCCGCATCGGTGTACGGGATGGCAGAGGAGTTCCCGACAACCGAGCGACAGAACCCATACGATAACCGGACTCTGTATGGAGCCGCGAAGGCGTTCAATGAAGGCCTGTTTCGTACGTTCAACGACATGTACGGCCTTGACTACGTGGCATTCCGATATTTCAACGTCTATGGCCCCCGCATGGACATCCACGGGCGTTATACCGAGGTGCTGATCCGCTGGATGGAACGGCTGGAATCGGGCCTGCCGCCGGTCATCTTTGGCGACGGTCTGCAGACGATGGATTTCGTGCATGTCCGGGATGTCGCCCGCGCCAATATCCTGGCGGCGAGGTCGAGGGTGACCGACGAAGTGTTCAACGTAGGCACTGGCACGGAGACGAGCCTGAAACAGCTGGCATCAGCTCTTGCATCGGTGATGGGGCGGCATGGAACGCTGCCGGAGTTCGCGCCGGAACGCTCGATCAATCCAGTGCCGCGCCGGCTGGCATCAACGGCAAAGGCGGAGCGTCTGCTAGGCTTCCGAGCCAGTATGTCGCTCGAGCAGGGACTGGCGGATCTCGTGAAATGGTGGCGGCTCGAGCGGGAGCTCACGAGCGGCCGTCAGCGGCAACAGCCGGCTACGCTGTAGTTCGGGCCGCAATGACTGTCTATGCCGGGAGCCCGAACGGCCACGCTCGCACGCGCCGGGAGGTGGCCGACTGTAACCAATCCCGAATACGTGAAATGCCTCAGTATTCCCTGATGCTTTCATCCAAGCCGCGAAGCAGCGGATACAAGAAATAGGAAATCACTCTGCGCTGGCCGACCTTCATCTCGGCCGTGACCGCCATGCCGGGAATGAACTGGACACGCTCCGGCTGAAGCCGCAGGCCCGTGTCCCGCAAATCGATCAGAACCCGGTAAATGAGAGCTGGCGCGCGTCGTGCACCTTCCGCCTTGGGATCCGGCGAGAATGAGTCCTCGGAAACCACACGGACCACTCCCGAGGCGGTCCCGTACTTCTGGAATGGAAATGCATCAAACTTGATGCGCACCGCCTGCCCCAGCGACACCTGACCGATGTCCCGTCCCTCGACGTTTACCTCCGCCTGAAGGGGTACGTCTCGCGGCACTAGGACAAACAGCGTTTCCGCTTCGCGAACCACCGAACCGACCGTCCGGTTCGCGATCTCCAGCACCACCGCATCCGCCGGCGCCTGCAAAACGATCAGCTGTCGGCGAAGTTCGGCTTTCTTCAATTCCTCTGCTGCGCTATTGCGCTTCGGTAGCGTCTCAACCAGTTCCTGATAGGCAGTGCGACGAAACTCCTCGGTGAACACCTTCTGATCCGCGCGAGCTTTCTCCAACCGATGCGTCGTATCGGCGATACTGCCGCGGATCCGCGCCAAATTGCTCTCAACGTCGAGCCGCGCGTCACGGGAGAGTAGGAAGTTCAGCCTCGAACCAACCTCCTTGTCCATCAACGAGGTACGCATGGCTTCGATTGAACGCATCGTCTCGAGCCGCTGAAGAAGAACCCCCTCTTCATCTTGCGCTGTCCTGAGATTGGCTCGAGCCGACGCGATCTGAGCATCGATGTTCTGGAGCTGCGCATCATAGGCGGCTTTCCTCTGCAAGAACAACTTTCCCTGCAGGACCTGGTCCGCATCTGTCACGTCCCTGACAGTATACTCACCTCCGTCTACTTCCGCGCCCAACCGATCGATCGATGCATCCAGCCCAGCCACTCTGCTGCGCAATTGATCGAAATCCGCCTGTGAGAAGGTCGGATCGAGGGTCGCCAGAACGTCGCCGCGGTTGACACGATCACCGGCCTTGACGTGGATCTCGCGAATAACCGACGTTTCCAGCGGCTGAACGACCAAATTGGGACGTGTCGTGGTCAATTTGCCTTGGGCAATGACGATCATCTCCACCTGCGAAACGGATGCCCAGGTGACCGCGAAGGCAATCAGTGCAAGTATCCCGTAGAGGGTGAGACGCGCGAGCCGCGGCGGCGCCTGCTGCTCAACTTCGGTTGCATCGGACTGAAATTCGGCGACCAAAGCTGCCCGGCCTGGCGATGGCCTGAACACTCTACGCCGTCCCCTGTGAGCCGTGGCAAGCACCCGGCCTTCCCGCTTCGCATCAGTGCGTGATTGCGTTGTCCCCATTATGCGATCTGCTTCATTTGTTGATTCCACAAATGCCTGTAGATGGTGCATTTCGAAAGGAGGCGGTCGTGGCGATCGACGTCGACAATCCGACCACGATCCATCACCAGGATCTGGTTCGCTTCGGTCAACATCGACAACCGATGCGATACGATGATGACTGTACGCCCTGCCGCCAGCCGGCGGAGGTTACGCCTGATGATCATTTCGCTTTCGGAGTCGAGCGCACTCGTTGCCTCATCGAGGATCAAGATCCGTGGATTGACGATCAGGGCTCTGGCTATCGCGAGCCGCTGCTTCTGCCCGCCGGACAGGTTCGCGGCGTCCTCCTCGAGCATGGTATCGAAGCCACGGGACAATCTCTCGATGAACTCGTCGGCGCCCGCGAGCTGGGCTGCAGCAACGACCTCGGCGAAGGTCGCGTCGCGCTTCACATTGGCGATATTCTCGCGAACCGTCCCGCGAAACAGGAAATTGTCCTGCAATACGATTCCGAGGTTTCGACGCAGGTGCCCCAAGTCGAGCTCCCTCGTATCATAACCGTCGATCCGCAAGAGCCCCTGCTGAACCGGATACATGCCTGAAATCAGTCGCGTGAGCGTCGTCTTACCAGAGCCGCTCCGGCCCACGATCCCGAAGATCGAACCGGGCTCGATGACGAAGGAGACGTCATCAAGCGCCGGCGCACCTTCAGTTCCGTAACGAAAGGAGACACTGTCGAACTCGATCTTTCCGGCGATGTCCGGCCGCAGCCCGTCTTTCCTGCCGTCACGTTCGGGCACCTGGTTCATCACCTCGCCTAGCATTCTCACGGCAAGAGCCACTTCCTGGTACTCGTGCACCATGGTCACGAGCTGAACCAGTGGCCCGGAGACTCTGCCAGCCAACATATTGAAGGCGACCAGCGCGCCGATCGTCATCTCGCCAGCAAAGACGTCAAGCGCTCCGACCGCGATGATCCCGAGGGTCATGATCTTTTCGAGAAATCCGGTGAGCGCCTGTGCGCCTGCAGAAATCTTCTCGACACCGAACCGCATAGCGACGGACTGCGCACAACAGCTATCCCAGACCCTGCCCTGCACCGGCTCCATCCCGAGCGCCTTCACGGTGCGCATGCCGTGGACTGTTTCGACGAGGAGAGCCTGTCGTGCACCCTCCGCCTGGTAAAGGTCGTAAAGCCGTCTCCGGAACGGCCCCATGAGCAGGCCGACAACAGCTCCGCTCGCTGCGGTGAAGGCTAGAACCATGAGGGTCAGTTTGACACTATAGAGTGCGAGCACCGGCAGGAAGACGAGTAGCGAAAGCGCGTCGAGACTCGTCAAGAACAGCCTTCCGGTCAGGAATTCGCGGATCCGCGCCGCCTGCTGCATGTGCTTGACCAGAACACCTGCGGCCATGTGCTCGAAGAAGGTGACCGGTAGCCCGAGGAGATGACCGAACGTTTTTGTCGCAACTCGAATGTCAACCTTGTTGGTCGCATAAAGCAGCAGGTAGCGTCGCAGAAAGCCGAATATCGCGTCAAAGACGAGCGCAATAGCCGCTCCTGCGGCGAGCACGTAGAGCGTCGTGAAGCTTTCGTGGACCAAAACCTTGTCGATGACGAGTTGGAAAAATATCGGGACAACAAGGCCCAACGCATACAGCAGGATGGCAGCAACCGCGACGTCTCTGAACAGCCGCCATTGACGGAGGAGCTCCGGTACAAACCACCTAAGACCGAAACGCCGCCGACCGTCCTGGGCCGACAACTCGCGCTTGACTAGAATCGTATTACCCCCCCATTGAGCACAGAACCGCTCCCGATCGACAACCAACGCTTCATGCTTGCGATCCGCGAGAGGATCGAAGGCAAGGATGGCCTCAGCGCTCTCATCCCCGCGTTCCGCACCAAGAACCACGATCCAGTTGCCGTTGGTGAGCTGCACCAGCGCCGGATACGCCTCACCGAGGCGTAGTAATGCCTCCCAGTCCAGCTTTGTGCTTTTCGCGCGCATCCCGGCATCTTTCGCCATTCGCAACAGAAGATTCAACGATGGTGGACCGGTCACGGCGTAGGCGTGCTTCAGACGCTCGACAGGCAGGTCGATCCCATAATGTCCGGATACTCTAGACAGGCATTCCAGTCCGGTCTGCGCTGACAGCCCGGACGCGTCCGCCGCCGGTTCATTCGCCCCATCAACGGCGTTGATTTCAGCGGAAGTTCGACGAGACATTTTGAGGCCGTGTGTTAGGCGACAGCACACTGCGCGCTTCGGGCGTTCCGTTGCGCGTCTCCGTTGGCGGATTTCTGCGCACGACACCCGCATCAACAAGTCCCTGCAGTGCTTTCTGCATCACGTCGACGGAATTGGCAAAGGATTCGACCGAGAAGATCAGTCGCTGGGAAAGCACTCGTTTAGGGGCATTGTTGTCGTCACGCTCGGTCGGTGAGAGACTGACGAGATCGACGCGGACGATTGTTCCGCTAACGGTAATTTCCTCAATTCCATCGGTATAAAGTTCGGCATGCATCCTTTTTCTCCTATCTTGCTACTGCGGACTAAGAACAACGTTGACGCCATGGCGCTGAGCTGGTCGGAGACGGGCTGCGCCAAGGGCGAACATGACATTGCGGCAGATGAAGCGGCGATGGGGCGGTCGGCGGCCTGACAATGGTTGCGCTGGCCGGGAAGCCTGGATTAACGACGTGATCCATTGATCGCTGGCAAACGGGAATGCATTCCCATGGAAAAGCAGCTCGATTGCTCCAGCCAAAGGGACCTGCCTTCTGGTTCAACATGATCACCCCTATTAAATAGAGTGAATATCATTATTTAAATAGGCATTACCTCACAGTCAAATTCTTCCGCACATCAAACACCAACTCATTTCGAGTGGCCGATCGCTAGCGCGAAAGAAATTGCGGGAGCGCAGTGATTTCGCTCAGATATTTGCCGTAGCCGCTTTTCTCCAGCGGACGCGCCAGCGCTAAAAGTTGATCCCGATCGATGAAGCCGAGCCGGAAGGCCACCTCTTCAAGACAGGCGATCTTCATTCCCTGCCGCTTCTCCAAGGTCTGCACGAACGTTCCTGCATCGATGAGAGATTCGACCGTACCGGTGTCAAGCCACGCAAAGCCACGCCCCATACGCTCCACGTGCAGCGCATTTGCCGAGAGATAACGCATTTGAAGATCGGTAATCTCGAGTTCGCCGCGCGAGGATGGCTCGACGCGGCGAGCGTACCGAACCACGCGATTGTCGAAGAAATACAGCCCCGTAATCGCCCAGTTCGAAGCCGGCCGCTCGGGTTTCTCCTCGATCGATACCGGGCGATCCGCAGCATCAAACGCCAACACGCCATATCGTTCCGGGTCTCGCACGTGATAGGCAAAAACCGTCGCACCTTCCTCGCGTGCTGCGGCCCTGGCAAGAAGTTCGGTGAGGCCATCGCCGAAGAAAATATTGTCCCCGAGCACCATCGCAACACGATCGCTTCCGATGAAATCCGCGCCCACAATGAAGGCGTCTGCGAGACCCGCGGGACGGATTTGTTCCGCGTAGCTGAGCCGGATGCCCCATTGGCCGCCGTCGCCCAGCAATTGCTCGAACTGATACCGGTCTGAGGGCGTGGTGATGATCAGAATTTCACGTATTCCTGCCAACATCAGCGTCGACAGGGGATAATAGATCATTGGCTTGTCATAGATCGGGAGCAACTGCTTGCTGACCACTCGGGTGATCGGATAAAGGCGCGTTCCGCTGCCACCGGCCAGCACAATTCCCTTGAGCATCGCCTTCTCCCAGTTGCTCCAAACAGGCTTTCAGTGCCAGGCGCCAAGGCGCCAATCGAATCCCAAACACACGTTCCGCTTTGGATGAGTCCAGACGGGAATTTCGTGGCCGGCGTGCAGCGGTCGGAAACTCCTCGGTTGAGATCGCCACCAGCTCCGGAATTCTCGCTCCACGACGGGAACGCTCCCAGAAGATTGCCTGCGCAAAGTCGTGCCAGCTCGTGTCACCCTGGCCCGCGAGATGAAAGATGCCGGCCGTGGCCCTGCGATCGCCCATTGCCGACCGTTCCGCAATCTGAAGGACGGCTTCCGCGAGGTCGAATGCGGAGGTCGGATTGCCATGTTGGTCGCGAACTACCCTTACGGTCTGTTGCGTCTCGCACAGCCGCAGCATCGTTCGGACGAAATTGCTACCATAGGGGCTATAAAGCCACGAACATCTGATGACGGTCGCGAGAGGGTGCGCTGCCAGCACAGCAGCTTCACCGGCCAACTTCGACGCCCCGTAAGCGTTCAGGGGTGCCGGAATGTCGCTTTCATCGTATGCGTCCGGCTTCGAGCCGTCGAACACATAGTCGGTCGAATGATGAATGAGGGGAATATTCTTCTGCCAGGCGACGTCCGCCAATGCAGCCGCACCGTCGCGGTTGACGCTGAATGCCCTCGCCATCTCAGATTCGGCTTGATCGACTGCGGTGTATGCAGCCGCGTTTATGATTGCGGACGGCGCGATTGAGGCAATAAGCTTGCCTATCCCCGCGCGGCTCTCTAGATCCAGCTCCGGACGGCCGAGAGCCACCACGGGCTGACCGCGCACGGCGGCAAGCTCGCGCAGACACCTTGCCAACTGACCGCTTCGGCCGACAATGAGGATGGGTCGCTCCATCATCTTCACCTCAGCGTTGGGAAGCCAGGAGACCGAGACGTGCGCCGTCATAGGCGCCACGTCTGCTACGTTCCCACCACGCGCGGTTCTTGAGATACCATCCGACGGTCTCGGCCAGCCCCTGCTCGAAAGTTCTTGTCGGCTTCCAACCGAGTTCGCGGCGTGCCTTTGACGCATCGATTGCGTAGCGCGCGTCATGTCCGGGACGATCTGCCACGAATGTTATGAGTGATCGTCTTGCTCCTTCCGAGGGAGATAGCCGATCCAGCACGTCGCAGATTTGGGTGACAACCTCTATGTTGGTTCGCTCCGCATCTCCGCCAAAATTATACTTCTCACCCGGCTTCCCCTCGTACAGCAGTCTTATCAAGCCAGCCGCATGATCATCGACGTGAAGCCAATCACGGATATTTGTACCGTTGCCGTAGACCGGTAGGGGCTTTCGGCCGATCGCGTTGAGAATCGTCAGCGGTATAAGCTTCTCTGGGAATTGATACGGTCCGTAGTTGTTGGAGCAATTCGACACGATGACCGGCAATCCATAGGTTCGAAACCAAGCAAGTGCGAGATGATCCGATGCAGCCTTGCTCGCCGAGTACGGCGAGCTCGGTCGGTAGGGCGTGTCCTCCCGAAACAAATCGTCTGGACCCAACGAGCCATAGACCTCGTCTGTCGACACATGGATGAAGCGGAATTTCTTCCGTCTCGGGAGCGGCAGGCGTTCATAGTAGGCCCTGGCAGCTTCCAGGAGCGTGTAAGTGCCAACTATGTTGGTGTTTACGAATGCGCCGGGTCCATTGATCGAGCGGTCGACATGGCTCTCTGCCGCCAAGTGGATGATTGCATCCGGCTTGTAGTCGGCAAACGCAAGATCAATAACCTCCCGATCGCAGATGTCAGACTTCAGGAAAGCATAAGACTCGCACTGTTCGAGGCTAGCAACCGAAGCCAAATTTGCCGCGTATGTCAGCTTGTCGACGTTGATTACTGCAGCGCCGGTCTGTAGCACCAAACGACGACACACCGCAGAACCGATAAAGCCCGCTCCGCCGGTCACCAAGATACGCATCTACTCGCCTCCATCAATCGAACACGCATCCGAGCTGGTTGAGCGCAGGAAGGTTCTGGTCCTTGGGCGACAGCTCAGCCTCTGAGGCTGCCACGGGCCACTCAATCTCTAGCGATGGATCGGCCCAATAGACGCCACCGTCATGGCTCGGGGCGTAGACCTGATCGACCTTGTAGAGGACGATGGTGTTGGGTTGCAGCGTGCAGAATCCATGTGCAAACCCTTTCGGAATAAACACCTGCTCGCCGCATTCATCATCCAACTGGACGGCGACGTGCTTGCCGAAGGTCGGTGATGAACGCCGGAGGTCCACTGCAATATCGAGGATGGCGCCGCTCAACACCCGTATCAGCTTCGCCTGGGCGAAGGGCTGACGCTGAAAGTGGAGGCCACGCACCGTGCCGATACGATTCGATCTGGACTGATTGTCCTGAACGAAGTCATGAAGAATTCCCTTCTCCGCAAAAGCCGATCGCTGGAAGGTCTCAGAGAAGTAGCCGCGGGCGTCGGAGAACCGATCCGGGCGAATTACTTTGACATCGGGGATCGCCAAGGATCGCAATTCCAGCATCGAATACTCTCCTGCCCGTCCAAGCGCGCATCTGGTTTCGGTGCGGAGGCATAATGCGCCGCAATATTAATCCGCTCATGCCAGCTCGCGCCTGAACGACTAAATTAATTCCGGCCGGGACCACCAATCCATTGGAAGCCCCAGAAATATATAAAGTTTGGCGACTTCAGCCTGGTAGGGGTTAACCACACCGGGCTTAAGCCTGACGCGATTAATATATGATCCATTTAATTTGGCAATATGATTTTTATAAGATATATAATCAATCAGCGGCCGCAAAGTCTCTTCCGATGAGACCCTGCGAGCTGACGGCTACAAAGACCCGCCCGGTCGAAACAGGTACGCGATGCTCCAGAACAACCTCAAAGACACCGACAGGCTACGGCTGCCGATGAACTTGATCCCGCCCAGCAAGACCGACGGCGGGGGGATCACGGAGGTCATCAACTTCGGAATCGGGCTGTTGCGGCGACAGTACCTGGTTATCCTTGTCACCGCCGCCCTCGTCATTGCGGTCAGCCTGCTCTATCTCCGGCTGGCATCTCCAACCTACACGGCGCAGGTTCAGATTCTGTTGGCCAATCCAAGGGCCCAATTTGTCCAGCAGCAGTCTCTTCTCGCTGAACCCCCTCTCGATCTCAGTCAGATCGAGACTCAGATCCAGCTATTGAGATCGAAGGCAACCGCTGCTGCGGTCATCGAACAGTTGAAACTAACCAATGATCCTGACTTCAACGAGTCTGGCCCATCCATACATTCTGTTTGGCGACAAATTCGGTCATGGGCTTCGAGCGGATCGACGAAGGACGTGCCCCTCGACAGGCATAACGAACCATCGGATGACATTATCGACGCACTCCTCAATCGTCTCTCCCTGTCGCGCGTCGGATACAGCAACGTCATCGAAATCAGCTATAATTCCACTTCTGCAACGCGGGCCGCCGAGATCGCCAACGCGGTAGCCAACACCTATGTTGCAGATCAACTCAATGCAAAGTTCGATGCCAATCGCCGGGCGACAAGTTGGTTGCAAGACAGGTTGCGGGATCTCGGAGACCAGGCTCTTGCTGCACAACGTGCTGTCGATGTTTATAAGACCCAGAACAACATCGTCTCTCTGGACGGACGCCCCATCGACGAACATCAAATCACGGAAATCAACAATCGACTCGCTCTCGCCCGTACGCAGACCTCCGAAGCCACGGCCAAGCTGTCTCGCTACGAAGCACTGCTTGCTTCTTCCGATCCGAGAAGGCCCTCCTCGATGCTCGATCTGGACGCTATCGGAAGCGACGGTCTGAACAGTTCCATCATCACGGCTTTGCGCCAGCAATATCTCGAACTCACTCGGCGTGAGGCGGAGCTGACGGCAAGGGTCGGACGCGATCACTTGGCGGTCGTTAGTGTCCGAAACCGCGCGCGGGAGTTTCGCGTCTCCATGTTCGATGAAGTCAGGAGACTTGCCGAAGCCAGTCGGAGCGAATTCGGGCTGGCGAAGCAGCGCCAGGAAGAGATCGAAAAGCAGCTAGCGAAGGCCGTTGCGCAATCCCGCTCGGTCAATTCCGCCGAGCTGACCATCAGGGACCTGGAGACCCGATCGAAAGGCTTACGCAGTCTGTATGAGACCTTCTTGCAGCGCTACATGAGCTCCGCGCAGCAGGAGACATTTCCCATCTCGGAAACGCGAGTGCTTTTCCCTGCTTCGCCACCGTCGAGCAAGAGCAAGCCAAAAACACGATTGGTGCTGGCGCTGGGCATTGTCGGCGGTCTCGCACTCGGCATTGTCTTGGCACTGCTTCGAGACCTCATGGACCGCGTCTTTCGCACCTCTTTACAAGTCGAAACCGTGCTGGAGTTGCCTTGTCTTTCCATGGTTCCGTTCCTGGCGAACCGCAAATCTCAGAAGCCGACGGGTCGACTTCAGAAGACGGATGACAATGTTCCACAACGCATAGTTTCGTCCCCAACCGCAATCCATCGCACTGTGGTCGGAATGCCACTTTCTCGATTTACCGAGGCAATTCGTTCCATCAAGCTAGCCATCGACCACAGTCCAGAAAAGATCTCCTCCCAGGTGATCGGCATTACCTCGGCCCTTCCCAATGAGGGGAAGACCACAATTGCAGCTTCGCTGGCGCACTTGATCGGGCATGCCGGCAAGAGAGTCATCATCGTCGATTGCGACCTGAGAAACCCTTCATTGTCCTCCATGCTGGCGCCTAAAGCGACGTGCGGAATCATCGAAGCCGCAAACGGAATTAAACCGCTGGCAGACGCAATCTGGCAGGATCCGACAACAAATCTTGCATTTCTGCCCGCAGTGCGGAAAGGACCTCTGTTTCACACCAGCGAAATTCTCTGCGACGAGGCGATAAGCAAGCTGTTCGACCGTTTGCGTGGCCAGTACGACTACATAATCGTCGACCTTCCTCCCCTCACGCCATTGGTAGATGTCCGGTCCACCTCGTCTCTCATAGATTGCTACATCCTTGTCGTTGAATGGGGCCGGACCAAAATCGATGTCGTGCAGCACGCATTGCACACGGCTCCCAGCATCCACGATTCATTGATCGGAGTAGTTCTCAGCAAAACGGATACCAAGGCAATGGCTCGATATGATGGTCATAGGAGCTACTACTATCATGACAGCCATTACATCCGTTATGGTCTTTCTGGCTCTTGAAGCTGTCTCATCGCGGCCTCCACGTTCTCCGGCCAGCGGACGGCGGAGTGGCCGCACCACACGGTGGTGTTAGATGACTATCCGGCTTGTCATGTTGGCCGAAGTTGTAGCGATCGCCGCAGCGCTTGCTATGCCGGAATACTTGGGAAGCTGGTTGTTGATAGCCTTCGTACTTGCGACGGGGGCGCTGATCGTGGCGATCTTCCCGCCGGCCGCCGCCGCGGGGCTGGCCAGGCTGCTCCGACCGAGCTTGGTCGTCTTGCTTGCGATTCCGGCGTTCCTGATGGCTATGCAGCTAGTGCCGCTGCCAACCGGGACCCTGGGAAATCCCATTTGGGCAACTGCTTCGGTGGCCTTGAACGAGCCCCTCGCCGAAACAATTACGGTGGATATCAGGGCGACCATGTTCTCGCTCGCGCAGTATTGCGCCCTGCTCGCTGCAGCCCTCGTTACTGCGGTCATCACGCTTGATAGGCTTCGCGCGGCGCAGATCCTGCATCTGGTGCTGTCGCTAACCATGATTGCTACGGCTCTTTGGTTCAGCAAGGAGGCAGATGGCCCCACAGGCCCCGATGGTTCAACCCTAGTAGTATTTGGCGTCTTAGTGTCGGCCGCTACGGCCATGCGTGCTGCCGATCAGTTGCGGAGGCAACGTCGGCCAGGAAGGAGCGCGTTCGCCCCGCTCCCTGCTCTGCTCGCCGCGATCATCACAATGATCGTCTGCATGACCGCGCTACTCATTCGGGGAAGCTTGGCCGCCGTTGTTGCGGCCCTTCTCGGATCGGGACTATTACTCTCCGTGTTTGCTATTCGCAGGTGGTTCTTTGGCTTGTGGGGCACCGCTGGCGTTTTGGCGGCCGCCACGGTCATCTTCATTGCCGCTCTAACCATCCTTCCGCTCAGGACGAACACCTATCCGCCCATTGCGCTGTCGACGAGCAGTCAGATCGCAACCGAACGGATGCTGCAGGATGTCGGGCCGGCGGGATCCGGTGCGGGGGCCTCGACTCTCCTTTTACCGATATATCGAGATGCCGAGATTAGCGCCTTGCGAGAGCGGCCGACCGCTGCCGCCGCGATCGTTGTAGACATGGGGCGGTTCTTTCTTTGCGGCGTCATGATTATTGCTGTGCTAGGCGCAGGTGTTTTGACTTGGCGTTCTCTGTCGCGGGCCCATGATTATGTATATCCAGCGTTGGGGGCAGCAACTTCAATCGCGCTGATGATACTCGCCTTTGCCGACCATGGAGTCCTGGGTTTCGGCGCGTCGCTTTCTGCCGCCGTGCTTTTTGGACTTGCCTTTGGTCAAAGCGCCCGCGGCGCAGGACGTGACGACCTGTCCTTGGAATCGGAAGAGGCACCCGACCGAGCTGCCGGTCCACCTCTAGCCTCGCGCCCAAAGTTTGCGTCAGCCCTTACTGCCGCTTGGCCCCGCGTCACGCTGATGGTGCTAGGGATCACACTGATCATGCAGGCCGTTTGGATGGTGTTCCCCGAGTGGTATCGCGACGGTCGTACTCTATCGCAGATTGTGTCGACTCCGATAGCATGGCCCGACGGGATTTCGGAGCAGGCTTCGATGGGGGCGGTGCGTGAAGACATGTGGTTCCGCGGGAGATCTAAATCCTCTTCTGGGGATGAGGCGTTTCCTCCAGTGCCGTCAAAGACGCTTGCTCGCATTTTGCGCTCGTCGCCACTTCGCGGCGACATTTGGCTCATGCTCGCGGCGGCCTCCAAGCACGGTTCACCGCAGCCTCGCACGGCAGCAATGCTCAGGATGTCTTACTACACTGCACCCAATGATCTGGATCTGCTACCGTTACGCTTGTCTGTCGCACTGGCTGCGGATGCAGTGGTACGGGAGCCGGAATTTCGCGACTTGATCAAGCGCGATGTGAATCTGATCGTTACACATCGACCAGCGCTCAGACCGACGTTTGTCAGCGCGTACCGGTCAGCCTCGGCCGATGGAAGGAAGTACCTCGAGGACCTGATGGTTGAACAGGATCCGGTTTATCTCGACCAAGTGCGCGCGCGCAACTTCCGACAGGGGTCTCGATAAGATCCGGGCCGGCGGCCCCGGTTCGAAAAACCACTTGGATCCTGCCGAGCAACGCTCGGGCTAAAACCAAATGCAAGATTGCTAATTTAAATTTAATATTTATGATTGGTTAATTATAAAATAATTAAATACGGGATCGCGCCATGAATTTCGTAAATCGACACTTCCCCGACAGTGAGATGGCGGATCACGTCAGTCCCGAACTGCCATCATCCCGTCAGTACAAGTGGCCTCTTCGCTTTGACGCGGTCGAACACGTGGCCATCTGTGCTGACATTGTGATTATCCTGTTTGCGGGCCTCGTTTCCGCGCTTCTGTTCCAGACTCAGAAGGAGCGAGCCGCAGCCGATCTGAATGACATGATCGGCGTGGCGCTGGTCAGCGCAGCTGGGCTCGTTTGCCTACTGAAGGCGCAAGGCCGGTATCGGCCGGTCGAGCTTCTGCTCCTCCGAAATCAGATGCGCGCGGTCTGTATAGCCTGGGCGTCATTGCAGGCATTCTTCTGGGTCGTTCATGGCCTAGAGGTCCGCTCGGAGCCGTCTCAACAAGCAGCCCTCGTTTTCGGCATCCTGGCCTGGGGCGTCCTTATGGCCGAGCGATGGGCAGTCAAGGCGCTGCTCAGGAGGGGACTGAGCGGCAGGAAGTTCGCCAGTACAAATATCGTGCTGATCAGCGATCAACCGTTGTCAAAGAATGTCGGCCTGTCCGAGACCTTGTCGATGCATGGCTATTGTATTAAGCGACGGTTCAGCTTGCCTCCACTCGGCTTTGCTCCCGCCTGTCGAAAGCGACTTACAGCCCGTGTAATTGACTCCGTTCGCAATTGCCAGCTCGACCAGCTGGTGGTGGAGGCTGACCCGGAGCGATGGCCCGAGCTGCGAGCCTTCGTCGGCGAACTACGGGTGTTGCCGTTCCCGATCATGTTGGTGCCGGTCGGCACGACTTCCGAATTGCTTCGACATCCGACTGGCAGACTGGGAAGCGCCGTCTGCGTGGAACTTCAGCGCGGTCCTCTTACGCCGCTGGAATGCGCGGCCAAGCGGACAATGGATCTTATTGGTGCGAGCGTCGCCTTAGCGATATTTGCCCCGCTGCTTGCTTTGGCAGCGATCGCGATCAAGCTGGACTCTCCAGGTCCGGTTTTCTTTCGGCAGCAACGCTCCGGGTTCAACGGCCGCACCTTCCTAATACGAAAATTCCGGACCATGCATGTGCTCGAGGATGGACCCGAGATCCTGCAGGCCGACCGCACGGACCGGCGCATTACGCGGGTCGGCAAATGGCTACGCCGGACTAGCGTCGATGAACTACCACAATTGCTGAATGTTCTAGACGGGAGCATGTCGTTGATCGGACCGCGTCCCCACGCCTTGGCCCACGACGGAAAATTCGACAAGCTCGTACGGAACTACGCCCTACGCCGCAGAGTAAGGCCAGGATTGACCGGATGGGCACAAATCCACGGCTGCCGCGGCCCGACACCCACGGCGGTCATGGTCGAAACACGTGTCCATTACGACCTGTGGTACATTGATAATTGGAGCCTTCGGCTCGATATCGAAATCCTATTGCGAACCCCTGTCGAGGTATTGCGAGCACGCAATGCCTATTAGGCCCACATCAGGGCGTGCGGCCGAGCTACGCAGCCATCTGCGGGGAGAAGCCTGCAATCCGGTCAGGCCCGCTGGCGAAGCTTCGTGCTCGCCTCCCCTATCCGAAAATCTTCGATCCGCTTGCCAGACTTCATCGCGGCAACCAACCACCTCGGTTGCTTGCCACGCCCTGACCACGTCTCCGACGTCTGCGGGTTCCGATACTTCGGCAGTACTCGCGGATATTTGCGCCTCGGCTTTTCAGCCGATGATAGGTTCGTCGCGCCGGTGTCCGCCAAAACGGCGCTTCCACCCCCGAGAGCAGCCAGGCGCTTCTCCAATTCGTGCTTTTCTGCCTTGATCCGGTCAGACAAAATCCCGCTGATTTCCTCGTGCAGCGACCAAAGATCGTCCAGCGACATGGATTCCAATTCGAGTTTCTTTGCCGACATGTTCCACCACGCAGATGCGCCCCGATATCGTCCGACCAACATTAATGACGCGAAAGGGTTCCATCCTTCAAAATACCCTAGCGCATAAACCCGAGTTCCACATATCTGCGTCGGGTCTGTTAATCAAGTCGGAAAACGATCGGTCCACGCAATTAACTGCGAGCCGCAGCCTTATGCCGCACGTCAGAGATGCAGATGCGGAATTATTCCCCAAGGCCGAGTTCGCCGGAGCATGAAATTAGGCAGATCGCGTGAGTGCCCTGCCGCATGGCATTCTCGATGAGAATGCGCGGCCGGTGGTGCCGCCTCTTGATCTTCGAGGTATTCTCGCTGGCGGCCGACCATCGCATATTCGCAAACGAGAGCGAATGACTTCGATGTCGATGAGTGCACGGCGGCGGAGCTCAATTTGGCACCTCAGCACCTGAATGTCAGATTGTGCAATCGAGGGAGCGATAAACCGGCTTACTGAGTCTTGCAGACGTTCCATTGGATACACGACTACTCCTCCACTACGCATCTTTCGGCTTCTCATTAATAAAATATTTATCGTAATCACTATTAAATAAATATATAATTATTTTATTGTGGCGTCAATTTTGGCGTTCCGTCCAATCAAGAGGATGATGGAGGAATGATCGGTCCCTCGAACGGTAACGAGAGTGCCATGCGGGTGCAGGATCTCGACACCATGGATTTTGAGGAACTTTGGCTCCTGCACGAGCAGCTTACGAAGATCCTTGCTGAAAAGATCACTGCCGAGAAGCGGGAGCTGGAGAAGCGCCTTGCGCAGCTGAACCAGCCGGGCCAGCCCCCGGAGCATGAAGGCCAGGCGGATGTAACCAGGATAGGCAAGCCGCCGCCACGCCGAAGATATCCGAAGGTCCTTCCGAAATACTGCAACCCGCTCCAGCCGACCGAAACCTGGTCCGGACGCGGTAAGCAACCCCGCTGGCTAGTCGCCGCTCTCCAATCCGGCCACACTCTGGAGGACCTCAAGATTCGCGAGAACGGCGACGCTCCCGATCGGGGCAGTGGGCACGAGCATTCCTAGCTGTACCATCCGACGCGACAATTCTCCCGTCACTTCCAAGGTCGATATTGCCGTCACCCCTCTAGACCTTCCCGCACCAGCGCAAATCTGCAATCATTTCTCGCGACGGCATCTCCGGTTGATTTTCCAACCACTTGCTGTGCTGAACTCTTTCGACGAGGGACCTGCCTAACATATCCGCAGGCAACGCTCAGGTAGCACCGAGGCATATTGACAACGAAGTCAGTGAGCGTGGCGTCATCAGAGTCTGATATGCGAGGCAATCGCCGATTTCACTTCAGCAGATGGCGCGCAAGTGATTGAGGCAGCACCATGCATTCTACTCACACAAATCAACCAACAGCTCCCGAGCTTCTATCGCCTCGCAATAGGTGAGCAGGAATGATCGCGAACCAGAAACAATCTCCTTTAACGCGAGAAAGCCAGCCCGCGACAGCTTGCCATCGGCGGCAGATGTTCCGTCAACTAGCCGCTTCACAGAATCGAGTTGATCCAAGGCAGTCAGCTTCGGCAAACCACTCGTGACCCTGTTCAGGAAAATGATCCAGCTGACGCGACGGCCTTCGTTAAGAACATTCGAAACGGGCAGATACCTCACCTGAGCGCCATCCACTCGTTGATGCGTGACACCATCCCAATTGCTGTGCAATGCGGATGACCAATGCCATGATCCTTCCTTCAAGGTGACAGCAAATGAAAGTCCACAGACCGTACCATCACTCGCGATCAGCGCAACATCATCGCCGGAATACTGAAATCCAGCCTCAAGCAGGTGGATTGCAAGCGTCGACTTGCCAGCGCCCGCCTCGCCGCACAGGAGTAATCCACCCCCATTCTTCGCAAGAGATGCAGCATGAAGGGCAAAGACCCAACGATCACTTCGGATAAGCCTATCGGTAAGGTGAGCTTTGACTGTGGGCGCAAGTGCCTCCACAGCGCATCTACAGATACCGGCCTCGATTCCGCTGAAGAGCACATGATCGTCTAGTATCATCGCTTCCAAGGTGATATCGGCCTGACCGTCCACTTCGTCCGAAACGCAAAACAGAGAAGCCAGTCTCTGCATGAGATCCCGGTTCTCAGCCCGCACATTAATACGATGCCGTCCTAAAATGGCCGAGAAGGCGAAATCTGCGGATATTCGCCTGTCTGGGTCGAGCAGCCGTCGGTCGATCCAGGCGCTTACGGCCTGCCACACCAACTCGTGCGCTACGGACTCATCAACGTCAAGCGCACTTAGTTCACTATAGACGGCCGCGAGAGAGGCTCCTTGTGCCAATCTGCACCAGATGAAGCCGCCCACTTGGTCCAATTGGTAGACCTTCTGTCCTGCCTCACTAAACAGCACCGGCCGACCATCGAACAGCGCAAAGACTGCGTCGGCCGCCGGTCTGAGCACCACTTTCGACGAAGATTCTTCCTGCACAATTGCAACCGAGTAAGCGACCGACCGTGTTGTTTCACGAGTCAATGACAAGGAAATCCTCGCCGCGCCCTTCGCAGCGTCAGGTCGAAAGAAAAGACCATCCTCTCGATCCGATTCCAACGGTCAGCGCTTACGTACAAGAGTACCCCGGCGCCTCGCTCGAAGGAAGATGCCGCACGCGATCACGCGCCCAACTGATTACTTTCAACCTTTTCGATTGGCGGAATGTCCAACACGTCTTCATCAGCATTCGGCCAAGCGGTCAAACGATGAGCATCAAGCAAATAACGGAAGACCTCCCGGCTAGCGCTCCGCTCCCTCAGTATGCGCTCCTTCTCTCCAATGCTTATGAGTTGCTCGCGCATTTTGGCCAATAGCTGCGCAGTGGCCGTGCAGCTCTGCTTCCTGAAAATTGATTGAGACATCGCTTCCTCCCAACCGAACTAACCCAGTGAAATAGCTTACGTCATCCGCTCAAATTAACAACGAAAAATAACAACAAAAAAGATAAATTTTGCCGTTCTTTCGAAGCCGTGTTCAATAATACCAGCACATAGAAAGCCTCGATCCACACTGAAGCCAGAATCAAATCCTGTCAGTCTCAGGAAGCTTGATCGCCTTGATATGAAATTAACAACCACGGATTATTAATTCGCCACTTCTGATGTAATCATCCGCGCATGATTGACCGGAAGTTGGGTCGTGAGGGGGCCCGATCGTTGCACACCGATAGCCGTAACCGACCGCCGCTATGCTGGCTAATAACGAGCTGGTCCGGATCTCAGTGATGGAAGACCGCGTACTCGGCAACGGTCTCGACGGCAACCGGGCGATTGCCTATACGAGACGCTCTCACGCGGTGTTTCGCGCCCTTCGCGGGTGGAAGAGGTGAACGGACCACCGCTCATCACTCCAACCAAACCCATTCTGCTCTAGATGCGACAGCAAGCGATCTGTCAGACGTCTCTCCGCCAGAAAGTTTGAAGCAGTTCTCGCCAGCCTTCGCCACTCACTGTCGCCCGCCCGACATCACAGAGACGTAAAGGTGGGCCGCGGCCAAGAAAATAGCCGCATACCCGACAAGGAACAGCGCTCGAGGCATCGCGCGCAGAATGGCTTCTTTGAAATTGCTCATAAAAGTCTCTCGGGGGCTGCTAGTCCCGGTCATGAGCTTGGAACTCATAGCTCTGGGTCCAAGAGCGCGTTGCAGATCGCTACGCTCTTGAAGGAGCTCGTCGAGGCGCTCTGCATCGCTCGATCGCGTTTCCTGAAACTCAATTCGATCCTCAGCGGTCCACAAGTAGGACTCGCGATTGAGCCGAGCGTTCTCAGATCTAGCCAATTCTAGGTACGCCGCGACCTCACGCTCAACAAATTCTAGTCGCTCCTGGAGAAGACACCGTCGGCTTGCCGAGCACGAGTTGCTCGTGGCACCACCTTTCTCCTGCAGGCGGTTGACGCTCGACATACAGATATCGGCGGCGTGACCAGAATAGGAAGAGCTCGCACGATACATGCTGCAGGATGCGGTCTGCTCCTTGAACAGGTCGATTGTCATTGGCGCTCCCCAGCCCTGCTACGCGATCAGTTGTGGGCGGAACAGAACATCAACTCCGTAGCTCGAAGAGTTGTAGGTATTGGACGGGAAAAGGCTGTTCGATCCGTATGCATATACTCCATTGCCTCCGCTCGAAGCCGAGGATGGCGATGTCAGCGGACCATTGACGACCGCGGAACTGAAGAGGTTTGGATCAACGGAGTAATTTCCTGACGTGTGATACGACGCAATATAAGTCGTTCCTGGCGTGATCGTGACCGCCGTCGGGAAGTTGACTTGCTGCCAGCCGCTCGCCGTCTCGTTGCTGAAAGTGGCAGTCGCCAACAGGGTGCCGGTGCTGCTCCAGAGATGCGCGGTGTGCGTGCCGGTGTTCGACGGACCCTTGTAGAAGCGCACCCCGGTGACATCGCCGGCGCTGGATGCCTGGAACTTGAACCCAAGCTCTACCGGGTTCGGATCATTGACCGATACTACGCTTGGCGTCGGGTTGCTGCTGAACAGGCTTACTATGCTTTCCGATGCCGCGTTGACGTCCAGAGAGGCAGACGCGCTTGCCGTTCCACCGCGACCGTCCGAGATTGCATAGGTGAATGATGCAGGTCCTGTATATCCGGAATCGGGGGTGAACGTGATGGTACTCGTCGGCGCGTCGAAGCTCGCGGCGCCGCCGGCGCCATTGCTCACGCCCGTGATAGTCAGAGCATCCCCGTCGGGATCAGTATCGTTAGCCAGCAAAGCCGAAGCGGGGATCGAGAGCGGAGAGTTCTGAGTAGCGCTGAGGCCGGAGTCATTGGCCGCGAGCGGCGGCCGGTTGGCACCGCTCGCGGGACTATAGAGGACATCCACCCAGTAATTGGTGGCCCCGTAGGTGCTCGTTGGAAACAGATTGTCCGCGCCGTAGGTATAGACACCATTGTTGCCGGCGGGCGCCGTGAGCGGACCATTGAGGCGCGGGGCGGCAAAGTAGTTGCCTGTGGACGTGTAGTGTCCGTTGCTGTGGTAGCTTGCCACATAAGTCGTGCCGGCGGTGATCGAAACTGGATTGCTGAAGAAGACGGTCTGCCACCCGCTGCTGGTTTCGTTTGTAAATGTTGCGGTCGCCAGCAGCGTCCCGGTGCTGCTCCACAGCGACCCCGTATGGGTGCCGATGTCGCCCGAGCCCTTGTAGTACTTGATGCCATTGATGGTGCCGTCCGCAGATGACGTGAAACGCACCCCGAGATTGACCTGGGCCGTATCGGGATCCGAGAGAACGACCGGTGTGTCCGAACTCGAAAACAGGCTCACGCTTGGAGCCCTCACCGTCAAGTTGGCCGTTGCGGTCGCGGTGCCACCGCGACCATCGGAGATGGCATAGCTGAAGGATGCGGCACCGGTGTAGCCGCTGGTCGGCGTGAAGGTAACGAGATTGGTCTGGGAATTGAAGCTGACGGCGCCATTGACGCTTCCGCTCACGCCCGTGATCGAGAGTGGATCTCCATTTGGATCGGTGTCGTTCGCAAGCAAGGCAGACGCGGCAATGGTCAGAGCCATGTCTTGGGTGGTGCTGTAGCCGCTGTCGCTGTTGGCAACCGGCGGCTGGTTAGTTGCGGCATTTACTGTGAGACTGACCGTTGCAGTTGCCGTGCCGCCCTGTCCGTCGGCGATGGCATAGCTGAAGGAAGCCGAACCGGTATAACCGGTGGTCGGCGTGAAGGTGACCGTATTGGTCTGGCTGTTGAGGACGACCGAGCCGTTGACGGCGCCGCTCACGCCTGTGACTGTGAGAGTGCCGCCATCGGGATCAGAATCGTTGGCCAGCAACGCGGTTGCTGCAACCGTCAGTGCGGTATTCTGGGTGGTGGCGTAGCCGCTGTCGTTGTTTGCAACCGGCAGCTGATTGCTGCCGGCGGCCGGCGTGAACACAACATCAACCCAATAGTTTGAGGCGTTATAGGTGTTGGTCGGGAAGATACCGGACGTGCTGGTGCCGCCGTAGGCATAGACGCCGTTACCGCCCGCGCTCGTGGTCGAAGGCGCGGTCAATGAGCCGTTTGTGACAGTCGTGGTGAAGTAGTTGCTGGTCACCACATAAGCGCCGTTGGTGTGATAGGACGCAACATAGGTCGTGTTGGCACTGATCGAAACCGGGGATGACAGCGAAACAGTCTGCCAGCCGCTAGCTGACGTATTGGTGAAGGTCGCAGTAGCGAGACGTGCGCCCGTCGACGACCAAAGATCCAAGACGTTGGGACCAGTGTCGCTGGAGCTGCGGTAGAATTTGAGAGCCGTGATCTGTCCGGCGACAGCGGACGTGAACTTCATCCCGACTTCAAGTGGCGACCCGTCATTGAGGTTGATCTGCGCGGGTGTATCCGACGCGCTGAAAAGGCTGAAAGCGCCGGTTCCGGGCGGTGTCACCGTGAGGTTGGCATCGGCCGTGGCCGTACCGCCGCGCCCGTCTGAGATCGTGTAACTGAAGCTGGCCGGGCCCGTGTAGCCGGGGGCGGGCGTAAATGTGACGGTGTTGTTTTGCGGACTGGGCTGAGTGTTGAGAACGACGGTGCCGTTTGTCGCAGCGCCCACTCCAGTTACGGTCAGTGCATCTCCATCCGGGTCGCTGTCATTGGCGATGAGTGACGCCACCGTGATCGTTGCGGGCGTATTTTGTACGACGGTCACGGTATCGTTCGCAGCCACCGGCGCAGTATTGGCGGTCGACGGGTTGAACATGACATCAACCCAGAAATTCGTCGACTGGAAGGTGCTGCTAGGGAACGCCACGCCGCTGCTGTAGGTGTAGACGCCATTACCGTCGGCGGTAGCGGTCAGCGGGCCGCTCGTCACATTGCCCGTGAAGTAATTCACGCTGGAGGAGTAGTAGCCCACGTTCGTGTGATAGGACGCGACATATCTGGCGCCTGCCGTTATCGGGACCGGGTTGGAGAAGGTCACACTCTGCCAACCGCTGACCGTCTCATTTGTAAAGGTTGCGGTTGCCAACAAGGTGCCGGTGCTGGTCCAGAGCTCACCGGTGTGGGTGCCTATATCCTGGCTGCTCTTGTAGAACCGGATGCCGCTTACGGTGCCGGCCACCGAGCTTTGAAACTTCACACCGAGCTCGACGGCACTTGCATCCGCGGCGTTGACCGTCTCGGGGGTTGCCGAGCCCGGAAACAGCGAGATGTAGGACGGCGAGTTAACGATCACCGTGCGTCCCGCCGAAGGCGTTTCCAGATTGATGCTGTCGTCCACCGCGCGTGATCTGATGGTGTAAGTCCCAGCAACCTGAGGCGACCAGGTATAAGTCCATGTCTCGTCGCCGATCGCGTTCTGCCAACTCAGTCCACCATCGGTGGAGACTTCCACGCCGGCGACCACGCCGCCGCCGAAATCCGCTGCCGTACCTGAGATCGTGACCGCGGTTCCGGCACTGAAACTTGCCAGCGCGTTGATGGTGGAGGTCGGAGCTGTCGAGTCCGTCGAGGCGGTACCCGCAATCATGCCCGGCTGTAGCGTTCCAGGCTGGATACCCATGTCGGCAAGCAGGTTGACCATTGCCTGTTGCACACGCGGATCGGTCGGTGTCGGCGCCAGATCGTGGTTGTCGCTCAGGCCCCACGCCCAATAAACTGTTCCAGCGCCGAAGACCAACGCGCCGCTCGGAGCGCGATAGAGCGTCAGGTTGTGGGTTGAGACGCCAGGTCCGGTCGTGTTGCCGTAGTCAAGCAGATAGGTACTGACCGGAATTGTCGTCGAGGAGAGCCGGACTAGTCCGGCTGGATCGAAACCGTTGTCGGGTGCTTCGTCCCACTCGTAGCCGAGATAGTTCCTAGTCAGTGTTGCTGTTTGCCCGGGCTGAAGATCGGCAACGCTGGTGTTGCGCCAGAAGCGAAGATTGGCGTCGTCATAGGGAACCGTGATCGACTGCAGGCCGCTCCCTTGGCCGACATCATCGACCTGGAACATCTGCCCGATCAGGGCATTTTCCGGAACTCCGCCGCCGACCGAGGGCGGGCTCAGGCGAGGATCACGGAACGTCCCGGTCCACTCGTCGCTTGGATCAATCGACGCTGCGGGCGACCAGGTTTCCTTGTAGGAAATCAAGGTGCGGTATGCAGTTGCGTCGCTGCTGATGCTGTTGCCCCAGCGCGTGCGCCAGTACATTTCGTTGCCGCTCCAAAAGGCGAGATTCACGCCTGCGTCGCGGGCTGCCTGCACATTGGCGCGTTGCTGTCCCGACCAATACTCGTCGTGACCGACATCAAGGTAAAGCTTGTGGTTGAGGAGGAGACTGCCGTAACGGTCTACATCGACGCCCGACATATAGGAGACGTCGTAGCCATTCTGCTCCAACCAGTAGATCGCTGAATATTCGGCGCCGAACAAATAGTCCTGCGGACCGGCCGCTGTCCCGACGCTGCCGCGGGTCGCAATTGGCCGATTGTAGCTCACCGCGTAGGCGCGCCCCGCGCCTTGACCGGTCGCGGGACCGTCCCCACCATAGAAATTGGCGCCGCCCCAGCCGTTATAGGCCTGCCAAGTTGTGTCCGAGGTTTGGAAGACCACATCGCTGGTGCTGCTGTCGTCTCTCACGATGAAGGGGATATGATTGGCACCGGCAGTACCGTCTTGGCGCACCAGCTTTGCGATATAAACGCCGGACACCGCATCAGCTGGAATATCCCAGGATGCTGAAACGGACCAATTGCCGGCATCGACTAGGCCGGTCGTCGCGTCGCGAAGCGGCGCAGGCTGATTCTGCACGCCTGTGTGCTGGATTGTGGCGACTTTTCGCGCTCCCATGCCGCCATAGTAACCGAGGCGGTAGATGTCGATCCGGTAGTTAGATGAATCCGTATCGATCTTGAAGTCGACCCGGTTGCCCCGATTGATGCTGATGTCGGTGGCGAAACCCTCGATGTTCGAACTGCCCGCACCAACGATATCCCATTCGCTTTGCGGGTTTCCCGGCTTCTGGTTCTCGAGAACGATTGGATTCGCAGAAGTTGCTGCAGCCGCGAGAAGGCTGCCCGGCTCCGTGGTGGTGGTCTGCCGGCCGGCTGGCGGAGCAACCGCAGTCGTCACCGAGCCGGACAGACTTCCGATTTGACCGGTCGGAGTCTCACTCCTGATCTCTCCACCGCCTGGCAAGACATTCCAGTTGGCAAGCGGCGCAACATTTTGCAATGACATCTCAGCACTGGTAGAGGCTCCTATTATCCCGGCGTGGCCGGACAGCACGAAATCGGCCCCGCCAGATACTCGAGTGCCCTGCAACTGCACGGGGTGCGATGCGGTTTGATCGAGCAATCGCGTTGGGGCAATGAAGTAGCCGCAACCACAAACCTGCGCGGCCGCCGGCGTTGTTGACGATCCGACGATCCGCGGCGCCAAGGCCGCCGAGGGCATCCGACCAAGGATGACGACGGGATTCGAGTTCGCTTGATCGGTTGCCGCACGGACTGGCGTCCGCAATCCTAGGGTGACCCCCGCGAAATCGGCCCTCGAAGTCGAATCGGATGAAGGTAGTGCAGAGGCATCTGACGCGTGCAGGTCCGTTTCAAGCGGATTGCGCACAGGGTCCGCCGGCGGCCGCTCGTCGCCAGCCTCTGGATCTGACGCCCAGATACTCCTCCGGTGCAGGGTTCGTGGCCAAGTCCGCGATCCAAAAGCCAACTGGCTCAAGCCCGACTTTTCGTACAAGGACCTCATGACACCCTCGCGAGAGATAGGAACAGGGATGACAGATTTTCATGGCCGCCACCTTGACGACGGCGTGGATGCCCAGGCGACATCTCGAACGCTGGTGAACGGGTCGATTTTGGACTGGTGGGCGGGACATTGGACCAGGAGGGGAGCGCGACTCCGCGCTGTTCAATCTGCCGTTGGGCTGCGATTGCACCACCGTTCGCAATGGTTGCTATAGCCATGGTCAAAGTTTGATCGGCCAGATTTAAGAATTAAGCCGACTTATTAAATCATTAAATATTGATTATCAAGCTTGTCGACATCACATGCCCGCCATTGACCGCCCTGAGGCCGCATCTCGAGATGAAAGCCACCGCGGGCGCCTCGTAACTTGCGTTATTCCGAATAATGCCAAGGCGGAAAGGGATCGTCGAGATTGCGCCAGCTTTGAGGATCGAACCCGTTCTCCGACTTGGCAAGGCACGCGTCCAACGCGGTCCGAATGTACGCTTCATCCATGCCTGAACCGATGAACACAAGCTCCTGGCGGCGATCGCCCCACATGTTGTCCCATTGATCACTAAGGTGTTGTTGCACCTCGGGGTCACCTGGCCACGTTGACTTCGGGACCGCTGCCCACCAGTAACCCATGGGTTCGCATCGACGTTGCATTCCGGCCACGGACAGGACGCCCACCCAATCCGGACGTGTCGCAAGCCAGAAATGTCCTTTGGCGCGCAGCACACCTGGCCATGGCATATTGAGAAAGGACAAGAGGCTGCCGGGATCGAACGGACGCCGCTCCGAGTAGACGAAACTTGATATGCCGTACTCCTCGGTCTCCGGAACGTGGGAGGCGGGACTGTATAGCTCCTTGTTCCACAGAGGATGACTTGCAGCTTTCGCTTGATCGAAAAGGCTCGTGTTGAGAATTGTGCGAAGCGGAACGTCGCCAAAGTCAGTCTCGATCTGGCGCGCCAGTGGATTGAGCGCGGCAATGACCTTGCGAACCTCCGCACGCGTCGCCTGCGTCGCTTCTGATACCTTGTTGATCACAACGACATCAGCAAACTCGATCTGGTCAACCAGGAGATCGACCATCGTACGCCCATCCGAGACGTCGCGTACCTCGCCGTGGTCGCGCAGCAGGTCGTGACTGTTATACTTGGCAAGCAGGTTCGAGGCATCCACGACGGTAACCATTGTGTCGATGCTCGCAACATCGGAGAGCGAGATACCCGCTTCGTTGCGAAACGAGAAAGTTGCTGCGACCGGGAGAGGTTCGGAAATCCCGGTACCTTCAATCAGAAGGTAATCAAAGCGCCGCTCTTCGGCCAATCGCCTAACTTCGACCAGGAGATCCTCGCGTAGCGTGCAACAGATGCAGCCATTGCTGAGCTGCACGAGTGCTTCGGTCAAATGCGACAGCTTCGCGCCACCATGTCGGACGAGATTCGCGTCTATGTTCAGTTCGCTCATGTCATTAACGATGACGGCAAACCGGAGGCCCTCGCGATTCCTCAGCACATGGTTGAGCAATGTCGTCTTCCCCGACCCCAGAAATCCACTGAGTACGGTCACAGGTAGCCGATGGTGGGATCGTGCTGCCTCCTTCATGATCTCCTGACCGATGATATTGGCTTGATTAACGGCGAAAGGAGCAGATAATTCTTAGGAAGAGCCCTTCGAAATTTCATTTCTCCAATTTAATTAAATATAACCACACAACCATCGCCCTGCAAATTGAATTAAGGTGGCTAAGCCAAAGCCATTCTCTGCCGAGAAGAAGCACCTCTGGCGGCGTGCGGCCAGCGGTCATCAACACCCCCGCCGTTGCCGCTATCGCGGCAACCGGCGACGTATCGCCGAGGCACTCGCAGATTTTGGACGTCTTTCAGCCCTTCGCTTCTCGGCCTGCTCGACCCGGCCGCGAAGGCTCTGAAGCTCGGCCAACTGAGAGCTCAGCAACCCGGCGCGTTCGCGCAGGACCACAATCCGGTCGCGCACCAGACCACGACTACACATCAGCCCCCCCTACTGCCGCTGCCCGATGGACGTCGCCGGATGGAACAAGAGTTAAGTCACAATTTAATCGTAGCGCGGCCTTGTGAAAATGCTGTGAAGCACCGCACAAAGTCCGCAAAAAACACATTTTTGAGGATTGCTCAGCTCCAGATCCGTATCCAGAGATCGGATTAACCATTCTCCCAGGCTCTGTCTTAAATAGACAATAATGCTGCTTGTTGTCGCACGCCGCGCAGATCAGCCTGCCGACCATTGCTAATTCCGCGCATCCGCAGGAGCGGAATACGACTTCCTAAGAGTGCAATCGAGATCGCTTCGATCGATCTCTCGGACATCTTGGTTCGGAGCCACCACTCACCATGATCGAACGTCGCGCAATGAAGCGGATACCGATCAACCGTGCGGCCCGACTGTCGTTCGGCTGCATGAGCGGAAGCTATACATGCGTGGTACGCGATATCAGCGCCCTAGGCGCTTGCATCTCCACGCCGTACTACGTGTTTGCCAACGAGTTTGTGCTGTCGTTCGACGGCCATTCTGGGGTGTTCTTCTGTCGCGTAGTATGGGGGAAGCAGACGTTTTGCGGCGTATCCTTCTTCTGCGCCGCTCCTCGCCGAAACCAGCGAGTGATTCCAGCGAGACCGTCAACGTGGTGAGAGTTGGCCGCCCGATCGTAAATCGCCATGGCGCCTCTAGCTTGAAAGCCCAGTCGAAGAGGTACTCGGAATGTCCTCTCATGTCCCGATGCCAACCGCAGCCCAGAGCGCGGCGATGTTAGCTTCCGAGCGGCGATCGGACCAAGATCATGCTGGTCGCCGAGGTTACCTTTGACCCAAATGTATGGACCGGCTGCGTTTCGCAATAGAGATCGTGCGTGGGTTTCGGAAATCGCTGATATGTATCCGGCCTGTCTGATCGGCTCGCGGGCCGTGGCCTTGATGGGGAATACGCACGCATCGTTGGTTTTATTGGCGAACAGGTTGGCAAGCAACCATTTGGGTCACCAGACTCTGGATGCGTTTCCGATCCGTTCCATGCATTTTCTCTCGCGAACTCGGGGTAGAACTCAGATTGCGATCACTTCGTAATGGGTTGCGTCGAAGGTCTTCTCGTTGCGCAAGATGCCTCGATGCTATCCGCGTCAGCTTGTTGGACAGGGCCGTTGCCAGCTTGTTGCGGTGTAGCCGTGGAGCTGCGTTCTGCAGCCATGCTCCGAAGCTGAAGCGATCCCAATTGTGCGGGCGCATCAGGATGACGTTCGCAGCCTGGAGGAACAGGGTCCTGAGATACTTGCTCCCGCGCTTGGAGATGCGTCCCAGAATAGATCGGCCACCCGTGCTGTACTGATGTGGCACGAGGCCAAGCCATGCACCAAAGTCTCGTCCGCGCTCGAATGCCTCACCGGTGCCGATGGCCGCGACGACGGCGGTCGAGATCAGCAGACCGATGCCGGAGACGCTCATGAGGCGCGGACAGTTGGCTTCCTTCTCGCCGATCTGATCGATCTCGCTGGCGAGGTGTCGTTCGGCATGCAAAATTGGCTCTGACTCATATGTGGAACGGCCCGGGCTGCAAGGTCTTTCTCTGGTTGAACAAGGGATGACGGTGCGGTCATATGTTCGGCCTGTGAACGCGGCGCCTGGCCGCTGGCCACGATGATATCCGCGGAAGCAATCGCCCATGGCGTCGCAGCGGAAGCGGCGGGCGGCCACCAGGAGTTCCACGACCGCCCGGAAAGCGGCAGATCGGTCACGCGTCGCCGATACGCACCGATTAGTCTGGCTTGAAGCAGATCGATTTTTGCCGCGGTGGTCTGAGCCCCTCGCTTCATCCAGCAATGGAAAGAGTCCCGGTTGAATATGAGCCCAAGGGGCTCGAAACTTGCGTCAGAGCCAAGTTTAGACGCCGATTGACACTTGTGGGCTGTTGGATAGTAGAGCTTCCTCTTCGGACTATCCTCCTCCAGGACGAGGCCAACGATCGCGTGGCGAGTGCCGTCCGCCTTCTGACGGATGAAGAAGCTGTAACCCAGATTGCATTTATTCCAACCGGGCTTCGCGGCACGATACGCAGCCACATGGGCTCGATCGGCTAATTCTGCCGGCAGTGAAAAGACCCCATCCTCGAAGCTGTGCTCGTCACTATCGGCCGAAAAATAGAAAGACGCGAGCGGGAACATTAGCTCGTGAGAAGAGTGTAGAGGCCAGAAGATATCATCCCCTGAACAATTGCGCGGGCGTCGCCAGACAGTTCGTTCGCCACGTAGTCTTTGAAGATATTGTTGCCGTTAGGACCCCTGCCTTGAATCGAGCGAACAAAGGCACTTTCAAGCTTTAGGATGGCTAGCGTGTCGACCTCTCGGTCCACGAGAACTGTGCGCTGCCGTTGCCAAACCTTATAAGGGTTCAGAATACGACTGATGAAGCCATCCAGCACGTCGACCCAATCATCGATATCCGCGTCCTTTTTCAGGAGGTAATCGGCGTCCGAACTGGCTTCGCGAGACAAGGCTTGATTGAGCCCACCCCCGGTATAAGCAATCACAAGTTTTTCGGGAACGTTCCGCTTTGCCTCGCGGATCAAAAAGGCCCCCTGCTTACGCGAATCCAGAGCTGTACCGACACCTTGAAGGTCGCACAACACAATCTGGAAGGGCTGGACACGGTCGATGGCCGTGACATCCCCCAAAGTCTCGATCTGATACCCGATGTTCTTGAGATTTGCGTGCGGCGTGAAAGCCTGATCATCAATCACGCCGATCTTGATCAGCTTGCGCTTTTCCAGAGCACCTAGGTTCCGGTGGGCTTCATACTTGCTGTCTCGCAGCTCGTTCGCAGTAAGAAATTCTATCTTACGGAAGAAGGCCGATACGCCCGCTCATTTCATTGCGCCACTGAGGGCCGAGCCCTATAACGCACTGAAATAATGGTCGGAGTGGCAGGATTCGAACCTGCGACCCCTGCGTCCCGAACGCAGTGCTCTACCGGGCTGAGCCACACTCCGACAAGAAGGCGGCTTATAGCGTCGGGTTTGGCGCACCGCAAGCGGCCGGGCTGAGGAATTTTATCCCTGTGAAAACGGGTCTTGAAACGCTGATTTTGCCGGCCGGCGCGGCCGGCGCGGAGGCCGCCGCCCGGACCCTGGCGGCCGGCGGGCTGGTCGCGTTTCCGACCGAGACGGTCTATGGACTGGGGGCCGACGCCGCCAATGCCACCGCGATCGCCCACCTTTACGCCGCCAAGGGGCGGCCGGCGTTCAATCCGCTCATCGCGCATGTCGCAGATCTCAACGCCGCGCGGCGGATCGGGCGATTCGACGCGCGCGCCTTGAGCCTTGCCGAGGCGTTCTGGCCGGGGCCGCTGACGCTGGTGGTGCCGAAGACGGAAGGCTGCCCGGTGGCGGACCTCGCCACCGCGGGCCTCGACACCGTCGCCATCCGCATCCCCGCCCACCCGGTCGCGCAGGCGATCCTGCGTGCGTTTGGAGGGGCCGTGGTGGCGCCGTCCGCCAACATCTCCGGCCACGTCTCGCCGACGCTGGCCGCCCATGTCGAGAGCGACCTGTCGGGGCGGATCAACCTGATCGTGGACGGCGGGCCTGTTACGGTCGGCGTCGAATCCACCATTGTCGGCTGCTTCGACATGCCGATGTTGCTGCGGCCCGGCGGGCTGTCGCGGGAGCGGATCGAGGCGGTGCTCGGCCTGCCGCTGGCGCGGCCGCCCGTGGAGGCCGAAAGCGACGACCGCCAGCCGCTGGCTCCGGGCATGCTGGCCTCGCATTACGCGCCGCGCGCCCATGTGCGGCTCGATGCGCGCGATGTCGCGCCGGACGAAGCGCTGCTCGCGTTCGGCCCCGCGCGGCTGCCGGGCGTCGATGCGGCTGCCGCCGTCATGAATTTGTCGCCCACCGGTGATCTCGATGAAGCCGCCGCCAACCTGTTCGGCTATCTTCGCAGCCTGGATGCGCGAAGGCCGCGAGCGATCGCCGTAATGGCAATTCCCGAGGAGGGCCTGGGCGAAGCGATCAACGACCGGCTGCGCCGGGCGGCGGTGGCGCGCTAGAACGCGAAAGAAAGAAGACGACGAGATGAACATCGAAAAGCCTGCCATCCCGCCGCTTGCGCCCGAGCTGATCGAGCAATTCCGCAAGATCGTCGGCGAGCGCCACGCGATAACCGACGCGAACGACATCGCGCCCTACGTCACCGAGGAGCGCAATCTGTTCCACGGCCGCTCGCCGCTGGTGCTGCGCCCGGGCTCGACGGCGGAGGTCTCGGCTATCTGCAAGCTCGCCTCCGCGCACAACATCGCGCTGGTGCCGCAGGGCGGCAACACCGGGCTCGTCGGGGGACAGACGCCGCACAACGGCGAGGTGGTGGTGTCGCTGCGCCGCCTCGACAAGATCCGCGAGGTCGATACCGCCTCCAACACCATGACCTGCGAGGCCGGCGTGGTGCTGCAGATCGCGCAACAGAAGGCGGCCGAGGTCGACAGGCTGTTTCCGCTGTCGCTGGGCGCCGAAGGCAGTTGCACCATCGGTGGCAATCTCTCGACCAATGCCGGCGGCACCGCCGCGCTGGCCTATGGCGTCGCCCGCGAGATGGCGTTGGGCCTGGAGGTGGTGCTGGCCGACGGCCGCTTGCTCAACACGCTGTCGAAGCTCAAGAAGGACAACACCGGCTACAATCTGCACAATCTCTTCATCGGCGCGGAAGGCACGCTCGGCATCGTCACGGCGGCGACGCTGAAGCTGTTTCCGAAGCCGCGCGCGATCGAGACCGCGTTCGTCGGCCTGAAGTCGCCGGACGCGGCGTTGAAGCTGCTGACGATCGCGCAAGGCGAAGCCGCCAATGCGCTGACGAGCTTCGAACTGCTGTCGGAGATGGCGGTGGATTTCTCGGTGCGCCACGGCATCGACGTGCGCGATCCGCTTCAAGCGAAGCATCCCTGGTACGTGCTGATGGAATTGTCTTCTCCGGGCGAGGACGCCCGCACGCCGCTGGAGACGATCCTCGCCCGCGCCATGGAGGAGGAGATCGTCGACGACGCGGTGATCGCCGCAAGCCTCGCCCAGCGCGGTGCGTTCTGGAAGCTGCGCGACGAGATGTCCGCGGCGCAGAAGCCGGAAGGCGGCTCGATCAAGCACGACATCTCCGTGCCCGTCGCCGCCGTGCCCGCCTTCATCGCCGAGGCCGATGCCGCCGTGGTGAAGCTGATCCCCGGCGCGCGGCCGGTGCCGTTCGGCCATCTCGGCGACGGCAATCTGCACTACAATGTCAGCCAGCCGATCGGTGCCGACACCGCGGATTATCTTGCGCGCTGGCACGAGGTGAACGCGGTGGTGTTCGAGATCGTGCTGCGCATGGGCGGCTCGATCTCGGCCGAGCACGGCATCGGCGTGCTCAAGCGCGACGAATTGCCGGAGGTGAAGGACAAGACCGCGATCGAGCTGATGCGCTCGATCAAGGCCATGCTCGATCCGAAGGGCATCATGAATCCGGGGAAGGTGCTGTGAGCGCATCGCTTGCGATCGAAGCGATCACCGATGCCGATGTCGAGGGCGTCGTCGCGCTGTGGCAGCGCTGCGGCCTGACGCGGCCCTGGAACGATCCGCATGCCGACATCGCGCTGGCGCGGCGATGCGACAATTCCACCGTGCTGGTCGGCCGCGCCAATGGCGCAGTCGTCGCGACAATCATGGTCGGCCATGACGGCCATCGCGGCTGGGTCTATTACGTCGCGGTCGAAGCGCGGGTTCGGCCGCCTCATCATGGCGGCCGCCGAGGACTGGCTGCGACGTGAGGGCATCGCCAAGCTCCAGCTCCTGGTCCGGCGCGAGAACGCGCAGGCCAATGCGTTCTATGGCTCGCTGGGCTTCGAGCTATCGACGTCCGTGATGTTCCAGAAGTGGCTCGACGGCCGCGCGACCACGCCAAGCAACTGAGATCCAGCCATGACCATTTCCGATCGCGTCCGCATCAAGGACGTCCGCGTGCTCTCGGACAATTGGACGCCGCTGAAGACCACCACGTTCGAGTACCGCCGCGCCAATGGCGAGTGGCAGACGCAGCACCGCGAGACCTATGAGCGCGACAATGCCGCCGCGGTGCTGCCCTATAATCTCGCCCGGCGCACGGTAATCCTGGTACGCCAATTCCGCCTGCCGGCCTTCATCCGCGGCTACGACGACCTCCTGATCGAGGCCGCCGCCGGCGTTCTCGACGATGCCGCCCCAGAGGTGCGCATCCGCGCCGAGGCCGAGGAGGAGACCGGCTATCGCCTGCACGACGTCCACAAGGTGTTCGAGGCCTTCATGAGCCCCGGCGCCATCACCGAGAAGCTGCATTTCTTCGTCGCCGAATACGAGCCTGAGATGCGCGTCAGCGACGGCGGCGGACTCGAACACGAGGGCGAGGACATCGAGGTGCTGGAGCTTTCGATCGACGAGGCGCTGGCGATGATCGCCGACGGCCGCATCATCGACGCCAAGGCGATCATGCTGCTGCAATATGCGGCGCTGCATATTTTCAGGTAGGTGATGCTGGCTTGTTCCCTTCTCCCCTTGTGGGAGGTGGCGCGAAGCACCCGGATGAGGGGTCTGTCTCCGCGACTACAAGCGATCGGACTCGCGGAGACAGACCCCTCATCCGTCTCGCCGCTAACGCGGCGAGCCACCCTCTCCCACAAGGGGAGAGGGAAAGCGCAGCGCTGGCCCCAGCTTGATTGCAATCCTGTCCTGCGTTCTTCCGCCCCCGTTGAGCAACCCCGAAACTATCTCTAGTCTGGGCCCAACCAAGAACCAGGAGACGCGTCCATGTCCGCTCCGCGCGACGACGAATTCGGCTTTGCACCCGATTACGACTCCCCCGTTCCCTACATGCAGCGCACGCGCGATTACTATGCGGCGATCGGCTACACCACGCCGTATCGCTGGGCGCATTACACCGAGGCGCCGTTCCAGCCGCTGAAGAAGCCGCTGGCAAAGTCGCGCGTCACCATCATCACCACGGCCGCGCCGTTCGATCCGGCCAGGGGCGACCAGGGGCCCGGCGCGGCGTATAACGGCAGCGCGAAATTCTACCAGGTCTATGACGGCGACACGTCGAAAGAGCACGATTTGCGCATCTCGCACATCGGCTACGACCGCAAGCACACCTCGGCGACCGACAGCGGCACCTGGTTTCCGCTGCCGCAGCTGTTGAAGGCGAGTGCTGCGGGCCGCATCGGCGAAGTCGCCCCGCGCTTCTTCGGCGCCCCCACGAACCGCAGCCACCGCGTCACGCTCGACACCGACGCGCCGGAGATTCTTTCGCGTTGCCTCGCGGACGCGGTGGACGTCGCGGTGCTGGTGCCGAACTGCCCGGTCTGTCACCAGACCACGGCGCTGGTGGCGCGGCATCTTGAGCGCAACGGCATCCCGACCGTGATCATGGGCTGCGCCAAGGACATCGTCGAGCACGCGGCCGTGCCGCGCTTCTTGTTCAGCGATTTCCCGCTCGGCAATTCCGCCGGCAAGCCGCAGGACGTCGCCTCGCAGGCGCAGACGCTGGAGCTCGCGCTCACGCTGCTGGAGACGGCGAGCGGTCCGCAAACCACGATGCAGTCGCCGCTGCGCTGGAGCGAGGACGCCTCCTGGAAGCTCGACTACAACAACGTCGCGCAGCTCAGCCCCGAGGAGCTGGCGCGCCGCCGCGCCGAATTCGACAAGCAGAAGGAGATCGCGCGCGGCAACCGCGCCGCCTGACGTCCTCCAATGATCTAGACGAAAAGGGGGAGCGACGTGACGCGACCGTTCGAGGGCGTGAAGATCCTGGACTTTACCCAAGTGCTGGCCGGCCCCTATGCGAGCTACCAGCTCGCGCTGCTCGGCGCCGACGTCATCAAGGTCGAGCGGCGCGAGGGCGAGGACATGCGCCGCACGCCGCTCAGCCGCGAATGGGCCGAGCGCGGGCTCGCGCCGGCGTTCCAGGCCGTCAACGGCAACAAGCGCAGCCTGACGCTCGATCTGCAGAAGCCGGAGGCAATCGCGATCGTGAAGAAGCTTGCCGCGCAGGTCGACGTCGTCATGGAGAATTTCCGTCCGGGCGTGATGGACAAGCTCGGCATCGGCTACGAGGCGCTCTCGGCGATCAATCCCAAGCTGATCTATTGCGCGGTCTCCGGCTTCGGCCAGACCGGCCCGGACCGCCTGCGGCCCGGCTATGACGGCAAGATGCAGGCACTGTCGGGCATCATGGCGATCACGGGCCATCCCGAGACGGGACCGACGCGCGCCGGCTTTGCGGTCTGCGACGTGCTGTCGGGCGCCACCGCCGCCTTCGGCGTGTCGAGCGCGCTCTATCAGCGCGACCGCACCGGCCAGGGACAGCTCATCGACGTCTCCATGCTCGAGGCGACGCTGGCGTTTCTGTCCGGACAGATCGCGGACTGGTCCGTGGCCGGCCATCGGCAAAAGCTCTCGGGCAACCAGGCGGTGAGCCGCAGGACCACGGCGAACTTGTTCAAGTGCGGCGACGGCCACATCCTGCTCGCGGTCAACAACGAGAAGCAATACCGCGCGCTGATGAGCGCGCTCGGCCGCGAGGACACGCTAACCGATCCGCGGTTTACCGACTGGTTCGCCCGCAACGAGAACGAGCCGGCGCTTCGCGCGATCATCGAGGAGGCATTGGCGCAACGCCCGGCACGTGAATGGGAGACGATCCTCGAAGACGCCGGCGCGCCCTGCGCCAGCATCTGGAAGGTCGAGGAGGTCATCGATCATCCGCAGATTGCCGCGCGAGGTGCCATTCAAGAACTGGACACGCCCTACGGCCCGCTCCGCTTCGCCGGCAGCGGCTTCAGGCTCGCGCATGGCGGCGGCAGGCTGGACCGGATGGCGCCGGAGCTGGGCGCGGATACGGATACCGTGCTGGGCGAGCTCGGATTCGATGCGGCGGCGATTGCGGGGCTTCGGGCAAGAGAGATCGTGTGAGGTTTGACGCCTCACTCTCATCGTCGACGGGGCAGCGGAGTGAGGGCGGCGCCGCGGCTAGAACAACGACCCCTGCCCGTCGTCCGATGACACAGCCGCCACCTTCCGCGCCGCCTTCTTCGGCTTGGCCGCCTCTGCTTCCGCCTCGATCTCCTCGGCGCTGATCGGCAACACGAGCTGCTCGTCGTCATTGGCGACACGGTTGACGCGGGTGGAGACGGCGTGCCAGGCGAATTCGCCGACGCGCGGAGCGGTCATCAGCGGCAGGATCGCGTCCACCTCGTCGCCGCTTGTGTCGAGCCAGCGCTCGAAATCGCGCGGACTGATGGTCACGGGCACGCGGTCATGCAGCGCGGCGAGGTCCTCGCTTGCGGCGGCCGTCACGATCGCGACTGTGTCGAGCTCCTCGCCGTTCGGCCCGAGCCAGGTTTCGAACACCGCCGCAAAGCCAAGCGGCTCGCCGTCGGCGCGGTGGATGAAGAAGGGCTGCTTGCGGCCGGCTTCCGTCTTCCACTCGTAATAGCCATCGGCCGGGATCAGGCCGCGCCGGCGGCGAATCGCGGTCTTGAAGGCGGGCTTCTCCAGCACGGTCTCGGAACGCGCGTTGATCAGGAGCGTGAACCCGCGCGGATCCTTGACCCAGCCCGGCAGCAAGCCCCAGCGCATCAGGCGGAAATGGCGCGCGCCGTTCTCGACCAGCACAACCGGAATCGGTTGCGTCGGAGCGACATTGTACCGGGGCGGGAAATTCGGCTGCTCGACATAGCCGAACAGTTGCCGCAAAGCCGCGGGGGCGGAAGTTATGACGAAGCGTCCACACATGACTGGGTGTCTATATAGGGCCCGTTCAGGTCCTTTTAACCCCGAACGTTAACACTGCGGCAGATGAGCTCAACGGCCTCCCAACCCGCGCGGACGCACGTACAGACGGGCCCCGAGGCTGAGGCCTGGGCTGAGCGTCTGCGCGTGGCCAATATCAATCCGCGGACGGGGCTTGCCACCGACTATCTCAACCATTTCAATGAAGCCGTGATGCTGCTCGAGATGGTTCCGGACATGCCGGAATGCGCCGAGGACTTCCTGACCTGGACGCCGCTATCCTATGCCGAGCATTTCACGGCGTCGAATTTCAAGGCGCGGGATTTGGCAATCGAGGCTTATGAGAAGGCCGATCCCAACGTGCGTGCCCAGTTCGACCACATCACCGATACCATGACCTCGATCCTGACCGCCGTCGGCTCGGCCATGCGCGAGGTCGAAAAGGACTCCACCCGTGTCCGCCTCGCCGAGCAGGCGACCCTCTGGGTCAAGCCGCTGATCGCGGCCTGCGGCGGCATCATCAATGGCGGCACGGAAGCCGACGTCGATACCATCATGGCGAACTCGGCCGGATAGGTGAAAGATTGGCCGCGGTCGCCCAGCCCACGCACCCCCAGCTTGCAGTCAGCGCGGCGATCTTCCGGGACGGCAAGGTGCTGCTGGTCCGGCGGGCCCGTTCGCCTGCCAAGGGGTTCTATTCGCTGCCGGGCGGCCGGGTCGAATTCGGCGAATCGCTGCATCAGGCCCTGAGCCGCGAGGTCGACGAAGAGACCGGCCTTCGCATCGGGATCATTGGTCTCGCCGGCTGGCGCGAGGTGCTGCCGGCCGCCGCCGGCGCCGGCCATTATCTGATCATGTCGTTTGCCGCCCGCTGGGTTGCCAACGAACCGGCCCTGAACGACGAACTCGACGATTATCGCTGGGTCGCGCCGGACGCTCTCGGCGGCCTTGGCGACCTCAAGCTGACCGGAGGGCTGGAGGAGGTCATCCAGTCCGCCCACCGGCTGATAGGGACCTGACGGCCCGCCTTGCGTCCACAGGCTCCAGGGGGCATACAGCCGCCGATGACCCCGCGCTTTCTGGCCGTTTTTGCCGTGATTCTTGCCTGCGCCTCCGTGCCCACGAAGGCCCAGGACGGGGCGGCCCCGTTTGACGGCGAATTGCAGCGGCTGGCCGAGATCCTCGGGGGCTTGCACTATCTGCGCGGCATCTGCGGGGCCAATGAGGGCAACAAATGGCGCAACGAGATGCAGGCGCTCATCGATGCCGAGACCCCCTCCGGGGAGCGCCGCACCCGCATGATCGCCGGATTCAATCGCGGCTATAACGGTTTTCAGCAAACCTACCGGAGCTGCACGCCGGCCGCGACGGTGGCGATCCGCCGCTACATCGAGGAAGGCTCGAAGATCTCGCGCGATCTCACGGCGCGCTACGCGAACTGAGCTCTCTCGTGTCATTTCGGGGCGCGACGCAGTCGCGAACCCGGAATGACAAGAGGCGATCGACTCGAGGCCCGGCTGGAACCTCGTCACCGAGTTTATTCACAGCCGTTAACCGTTCTTAAAGATGTGGCCTAGCGGTCGTTAACGACCGTGCTACACCTCCTGCACAGCGCATCGCCGTGGATCGCGCCCCAGCCCTGACCGAGTTTCATGAGCCAGCCGATTTCCTACGCACCCGCCCGCGCGCCACTGCCCGACCATGAGCAGAAGCAGGCAGCCCTGAGCTATCTGAACGAGGCCTGGGCCGAGGCGCGCCATGACGGCGTCGACGGCGACTGCTTGGCGCAGGCGAGCCTGTTCGCGGCCTTTGCCGAGCTCGTCGGCACCTATGGGGAGGACGCGGTGGCGAAATTCGTCGAGGGCTTTCCCGGCCGCATTCGCAACGGCGAGTTCTCGGTCGGCATCTCCAGGCAGTAAGCCCACCGAAAATGACCCCGCCACGCGGGCGGGGCCAGTCGACGGATGAATGACTTTGCGAAAGTCGTCGCGAAGCCCACGGCGATTTATCGCACGGAAACCGTTTCCAGCGGACAAGCATTAGTCTCGCGATGGCCGGGAGATATTCCCGCTGCGATCGGGAACGCGCTCCCTTATGGCTCGACCTTGAGGGTCGCTTTCATGTTGGGATGGTAGCGGCAGTAATAGTCGATCGTTCCCGCCTTCTTCAAAACGAAGGTCGCCGATTTCTGCGGCGGTAGCATCACATCGAAATCGCTGTTCTTCGCCGTAGCAGTGTGGGCGAAGACATCCTTGTTGATCCATTCGATGGTGTCACCGACCTTCGCCGACATATCGGCAGGTGAGATCACCAGATCCTCCATCGTGATCCGAATGGTCGCGGCATGCGCCGGGACGACCATCGACGGGAAGACGACCGCAAGCGCGATCGAAGCGAGGCGTCCCGGCTTCATCTCTCGCTCCCTATTTCAGCTCGGCCGCAACATGCTCGGCGTGCTGCTGATGGCCCCGGAAAATCTTCAGGCCGGTCTGCAGCAGGCGCTTCAGCTCCGCGTTGTTCGCTGAGGGAATGAGCTGCGTCTCCAGCGTGCCATTGACCGCCTTGTGGTAGGCAACCTCGTTCGCGACATAAGCCTTGTCGAACGCTGTACCGTCGAGCTTGTCGAGCTCGGCCAGCTTGTCGCTCGCCTGCCTGGACAGCGCCTTGCTGGCCTCGTTGTCTTCAGGCGTGACGTTCAGCTTCTTGACGAGTGCGAGCGCCTGCTTGTTGACCGCCTCATGGTCGCGGAGCATGTCTTCGGCGAACGCCTTCACGTCCTTGCTTTTGGCCTTCTTCTGCGCCTGCTTGGCGGCATTGATATCGATGACGCCCGCGGTGTAGGCGATATGTGCGATCTGCGGATCGGTGGGCTTGTCGGCTGCGCTCGCCTTTTGCAGCAGGATGGGACTCGACAACATGATCGCTGCGGCCGCTGCCGCGCTCCATCGGATCAACATGGCTTGACACTCCTGTGAGGCCGGAGACTTTCCGGCGTGTTGCTTGCACAGGTTGGATGGCAATTCCGACCGAACGTTCCCAGAAAGTTACGCGCCGACGCCAAGGCGCCTGAGCACGGCCGCGGTCAGGCGCTCGCAGCGCCGGCCGGCGAACGGAAACGCATCCATGATCACCGGCCCGATCTTCTTCTCGACGTTCTCGCGCAGCAGCGTGCGCGCGCGGTGCAACCGTGTCTTAACGGTCTCCGGTTTGATACCGAGCAGCTCGGCCGTCTCCTCCATGCTCATGCCCTCCATTACTCGCGCCGTGAAGACCATACGATAGGCCTCGGGCAATTCGTCGACCGCGTGTTCGACGACGCGCTGGATCTCGCGTTGGGCCATGGACTTTTCCGGATCGGCTGCGGCGGAAGAAAGGGGGAACTGGATGATTTCCGCTTCGAGCGTTGCCTCTGGCACCGACTCCAGTTCGACCTGCGGCTTTCGACTGCGAAGGCGTCCGAGCGCCTCGTTGATCGCAATGCGCGACAACCACGTCGACAACGCCGACTCACCAAGAAAGCCGTCGAGACGGGTGAAGGCGCGGACATAGGTTTCCTGCACCACGTCTTCAGCTTCGCTGTCGCTGCGCAGGATTCCGCGCGCCAGGCGATAAAGCCTCCGGTTGTTGGCCTGCATGATCTCCCGCAAAGCGGTCTCGTCCCGGCGCCGCGCGCGGTCGATCAGTGCGGCCTCCATTGTCCTGGCGCCGGCGGACGGGCCGGCTGCGGTCCCTGGCATGGCGGCTACCTATCTCCATTCGTTCCCGACATTGGATGCAGGCTGGCAGAAAAGGTTCCCGATTTTCTTTCGCCCTGATGGATCAGGGTAAGCAAACCTAATCCGTCTCGATCGGCAGTGTCGGATCTCTCGCCCATTCGCCCATTGAGGCGTCGTAGAGCGTCAGCTCGTGAAAGCCGAGTTGGGCCAGCAGGAACAGATCGATCGTCGCCGAGATGCCGCCGCCGCAATAGCAGATCACGCTCTTGTCGCGCGTGACGCCCTGGGCCGCGAATTTGACCTCGGCATCTGCAAGCGTCGTCAGCGTCTTGTCGGCGTTCACGAGCGTTGCGGCAGGAACGTTGACGCTGCCGGGCACGCGACCCGGCCGGCCATAGCGGCTCGGTTCGAGGCCGCGGTGAAACTGCGGCCCGAGCGCGTTGACGATGACCGTCGCGGGATCGCCGATCCGCGCCAGCACGGTGGTCTTGTCGATGAAGAGGCCGGCGCGCGGCGTTGCCTTGAAGGTCGTCGCCGGATAGCCCTTCGGGGCACCTGTTTCGACCGGCCGCCCCTCCTCCTTCCATTTGTCGAATCCGCCATCGAGCACGAGCGCATCGATGCCGAGCGCGCGCAACATCCACCAGAACCGCGTCGCCCACATCATGGTGCCGATGCTGTAGAGTACGATGGTCTTGGACGCGTCGACCCCATGACGGCCGAAGGCGGCTTCCAGCTGGGCGACGTCGGGCATCATGTAGAAGTGTTGCGACGAGGCATCCGAGAACTCGCCTTGCAGGTCGAGAAAATCGGCGCCGGGGATGTGGCCGGCGGCGAACGTCTTGTCGCCGGGCACGGCGCGATACGGCACATCGCTGCCAGGCGGGACGGGTTCGTTGTAGGTCGTGCAGTCGTAGAGGCGGAGATTGGGATCGCTCAGGACGGCGGCGAGTTGCATGGTGGTGATGAGGGCGGCAGGCTGGGACATTGGACTACTCCTCCGTTGGAGAGGGAGTGTAGACCTCTCCCCTCGTCGTTGCGAAGAGCTCTTGCGACGAAGCAATCCAGACTGCCTCCACCGAAACATTCTGGATTGCTTCGCTGCGCTCGCAACGACGGGGACGGTGTGTTCCCGACAGAAGAGCCTACGGCTTCAGCGTCTCCAGAAACCGCACCGCCTCGCCCTGCGAGGGGGTCACAAGCTCGCCCTGCCACATCACGCGCCGGCCGCGGATGAAGGTGCCGACGGGCCAGCCGGTGACGCGGACGCCGTCGTAAGGTGTCCAGCCGGCCTTGGATGCAACCCATTTGTTGGTGATGGTTTCGCTCCGCTTCAGATCGACGATGGTGAAGTCGGCATCGTAGCCGGCGGCGATGCGGCCCTTGCAGGCCATGTTGTAGATTCGCGCGGGACCGGCGCTGGTGAGGTCGACGAATCTCGCCAGCGACAGGCGGCCGGCATTGACGTGATCGAGCATGAGCGGCACCAGCGTCTGCACGCCGGTCATTCCCGAAGGCGAGGCCGGATAGGTCTTCGACTTCTCCTCCAGCGTATGCGGGGCGTGGTCGGAGCCGAGCACGTCGATGACGCCCTGCTCGATGCCGCGCCAGATGCCCGCACGGTGATCGGCCCCGCGCACCGGCGGGTTCATCTGCGCCAGCGTGCCGAGCTGCTCGTAGCATTCAGGCGCAACCAGTGTGAGGTGATGCGGCGTCGCCTCGCAGGAGGCGACGTCCTTGTGGTCGCGCAGGAACTCGATCTCTTCCCTGGTCGAGATGTGCAGCACGTGGATGCGCTTGCCGGTCTCGTGCGCGAGCTTGACCAAGCGCTGTGTCGCCACCAGGGCCGCGGTCTCGTCGCGCCACACCGGATGCGAGCGCGCATCGCCCTCGATGCGCAGCGATTTGCGATCGTTGAGGCGGTACTCGTCCTCGGCGTGGAAAGCGGCGCGGCGCTGGATCACCTGGAATATGCGACGCAGGCTTTCGTCGTCCTCCACCAGCAGCGCCCCGGTCGAGGAGCCGATGAACACCTTGACGCCAGCGCAGCCCGGCGCGCGCTCGAGCACCGGCAGGTCCTGCACGTTCTCGCGGGTGCCGCCGATGAAGAAGGCGAAATCGCAATGCATGCGATGATGGGCGCGGTTCACCTTATCGGTGAATTCGGCGTCCGTCACCGTCAGCGGCGCCGTGTTGGGCATTTCGAACACGGCGGTGACGCCGCCCATCACGGCGCTGCGCGAGCCGGTCTCGAGGTCTTCCTTGTGCGTCAGCCCGGGCTCGCGGAAATGCACCTGCGTGTCCATCACGCCGGGCAGGATGTGCAGGCCCTTGCAATCGATCACCTCCGCGGCGCTGCCTTGCGACAGCGGGCCCAGCTCGGCGATGCGACCTTCCTTGATGCCGATATCGCGAACACCCTCGCCGTCCTGGTTGACCACGGTGCCGCCCCTGAGAATCACATCGAAACGCTGGCTCATGGCTGAAGGCCTCTCTCATCCCCAAGCGCAGGGCTCGAGGTCTTGTCGTTTGTGCGTTGCGGGCTTACGTTCCGGAGCAACATGTCGCAAGAGATTTTCGCATGAAATCGGCGTTTCTTCCGGACCGGGGCGTGGTCAAGGTCGCGGGCGAGGATGCGCGCAACTTCCTCAACGGCCTCATCACCACCGACCTCGACAGGCTGAAACCGGGCCTGGGGCGATTCGGCGCGCTGCTGACGCCGCAGGGCAAGATCATTGTGGATTTCCTGATCACGGAGGTGCCGGCCGGCCATGGCGGCGGGTTCCTGATCGATTGCCCCAAAGCGCTGGCGGACACCCTCGCCACCAAGCTGAAATTCTACAAGCTGCGCGCCAAGGCCACGGTGGACAACCTCTCCGGCGATCTCGGCGTGCTCGCAGCCTGGGACGGCCAGCCCACGGCCCAACCGGACCTCGCCTTCGCCGATCCGCGCAACGACGGGCTCGGCTATCGCATCCTGATTCCGGAAGACCTCAAGACGAAGCTGTCTGATCTCATCGGCGCCGAGCCGGTCGATCCCGCCGAATACGAGGCACACCGTATTGCGCTCGGCGTGCCCCGCGGCGGGCTCGATTTCATGTACAGCGATGCGTTCCCGCACGAGACCAACATGGATCGTCTTGCCGGTGTCGATTTCGACAAGGGCTGCTATGTCGGCCAGGAGGTCGTCTCGCGCATGCAGCATCGCGGCACCGCGCGCACGCGCAGCGTGAAGGTGCTGCTCGACGGCGCGTCGCCCGAGCCGGGCGCGACCATTCTCGCCGGCGACAAGCCGGTCGGCACCATCGGCTCGAGCGCCGGCGGCAAGGGCATTGCCCTGGTGCGCATCGACCGCGTCGCCGAAGCGCTCGATGCAGGCCAGCCGCTCACCGCTGGTGGGCTGCCTCTGACGCTCGCTGAACCTGACGTCGTTCGAATTCCAGCCAAGCAGCCCATCACATGAGCCGCGCCGCCCGCCTGCATCCCGATGGAAAGACACGCTGTCCCTGGCCCGGCGAAGATCCGCTTTATGTCGCCTATCACGACACCGAATGGGGCGTGCCCGAGTACGACGACCGCGCATTGTACGAAAAGCTGATGCTCGACGGCTTCCAGGCCGGGCTGTCGTGGATCACGATCCTGCGCAAACGCGATAATTTCCGCAAAGCCTTCGACGATTTCCAGCCGGAGAAGATCGCGCGCTACAACGCCAAGAAGGTTCATGCGCTGATGAACGATGCCGGCATCGTGCGCAACAAGGCGAAGATCGACGGCGCGATCCTGAGCGCGAAGTCGTATCTCGACATCATGGAGAAGGGCCCGGGCTTCTCGAAGCTGCTGTGGGACTTCATGGACGGGAAGCCGCTGGTCAATCATTTCAAGACCACCGCGAGCGTGCCGGCCTCGACGCCGCTGTCGGTGCAGATCTCCAAGGAGCTGTCCTCGCGCGGTTTCAAATTCGTCGGCCCGACCATCGTCTATGCCTTCATGCAGGCCACCGGCATGGTCAACGATCATCTCGTCGACTGCCATTGTCACGCGACCTGCGGCAAGACCCGGCGCAAGCCGCGCCTCAAGGCCAAATGACGGCGAAGAAGACCGCGCGCGATGCGCCGTCCCGCGCCTGGCAGCGCATGCTGTCGGGTAGACGGCTCGATCTGCTCGATCCCTCCCCGCTCGACATCGAGATCGCCGACATCGCGCACGGCCTTGCCCGCGTCGCGCGCTGGAATGGGCAGACCATAGGCGCGCATATCTTCTCGGTCGCGCAGCACACGTTGCTGGTAGAAACCGTGCTGCGGCATGAGATGCCGCGGGCCGATCAGCGCATGCGGCTCGCCGCCCTGCTGCACGATGCGCCGGAATATGTGATCGGTGACATGATCTCGCCGTTCAAGGCCGTGCTCGATGGTCATTACAAGGCGGTCGAGAAGCGGTTGCTCGGCGCCATCCATATCCGCTTCGGCCTCCCAGCGGAGCTGCCTGAGGAAAACACGCTGGCGATCAAAGCCGCCGACCGCGGCGCCGCTTACCTCGAGGCAACCGAGCTCGCCGGCTTCGGCGAGACCGAGGCCAAGCGCCTGTTCGGCAAGGATCCAGGCCTGTCCGACAGCGTCCGGCGCGACTACTTGACGCCCTGGACGGCGGCTCGCGCAGAGAAGCAGTTTCTGGAGCGGTTCGGCGCCGTGTTTGCGTAGGCCCTGCCGGCGCACTGCGCCGTACCCCACCATCCTTTCGCGTTTGCGACAAAGCGGCGGACATGCGTCCGCCTTCGCTTTTTGAGCTACGGCGACAAGTCGCTTTGCTCACCCTACTGTCCCTCGCTATAATTGCCGGCAAAAAGGTCCGCCATGATCCACGTCTGTTCCCTCGCCGCGCTTCCCGAGACTGTCCGAATTACGGGCGCGAGCCATGTGCTCACCGTGATGGCCAATGTCGAGCAGGTGGCACGTCCGGTGTCGGTGCTGCCGGCCAACCACCTCAAGGTGTCGATGGATGACATCACCGAGGAGATGGACGGTTTCGTCGCGCCATCGGAGACGCATATCGAGCAGGTGCTGAATTTCGTGCGCGGCTGGGATCGCTGCGCGCCTCTGGTGGTGCATTGCTATGCCGGCATCAGCCGCTCCACCGCAAGCGCGTTCGCAGCCGTCTGCGCGCTGAATCCGGATCGTGACGAGGTCGAGATCGCGAGGAAGATTCGCGCGGCGTCGCCGATCGCCTCGCCGAACCGGCGCATCGTCAGCCTTGCCGATCGTGCACTGGGGCGAAACGGCCGCATGCTGCGCGCGCTCGACGAGATGGGCCCCGGCGCGATGATGGTGGAAGGCCGCCCCTTCGTGATCGAGCTCGAATGAGAATTGCGTCGAATAGCAGCCGCAACGGGACTGCGCCCGCTTTCCCGCTTACGGGAGGGGGTGTCACCTCGTTGCGAGTCCCAAAGAGGCGAGAGCCCTCACCCGCACCTTCGGCGCGACCTCTCCCGCTCGCGGGAAAGGTGCAGCGAGCCCGCGGAGAGAGCCGCTCAGACAACCTGCACCGACGCATCTCTCTCTCAAGCGCGATCGTCATCGCATGAGCGACCAGCTCCTGACGCCGATCGAGATTGGCCTCACCGCCGCGATCGTCGCGATCGAGAACCACGAGCCGCTGATCCTGACCGCACGAGGCGCCGACGGGCTTGCCGGCCTGCCGTTCGGCCCGTTCGATGCGGTTAGCCACCGCACCTTCGAGATTGGCCTGCGCGCCTGGGTCGAGGAACAGACGGGCCTGCGGCTCGGCTACGTCGAGCAGCTCTACACCTTCGGCGATCGCGGCCGCCATGCCGAGGCCGGCGACACCGGGGCACATATGGTGTCGATCGGCTATCTCGCGCTGACGCGACCTGTGGACGGCGAGCTTGCTGCAAACGCGGCGGGCTTCGCGCCATGGTACCGCTTCTTCCCCTGGGAAGACTGGCGGGAGGAGCCGCCGGGGATCATCTCCCGCGACATCATCCCAGCGCTGACGAAGTGGGCCGAGGAAGAAACGCCGGAGACGACACGCGCGCTGCCGCGGAAGGATCGCGTGCGGTTCTATTTCGGCCTCGACGGCGCGCCCTGGGACGAGGAGCGCGTGCTCGACCGCTACGAACTGCTGTACGAGGCCGGGCTGATCGAGGAGGCGCGGCGTGATGGACGCCCTGCGGCATTGGCGCGCAAGACGATTCCCCCGCTCGGGACCTCGATGCGGTTCGACCATCGCCGGATCCTCGCCACGGCGATCGCGCGTTTACGTGCAAAACTGAAGTATCGCCCTGTCGTCTTTGAACTATTGCCGGCTGAATTCACACTTACGGAACTGCAGTATACGGTCGAGGCGATCTCCGGCCGGCATCTGCACAAGCAGAACTTCCGCCGCCTGGTCGAAATGGAGGCGCTGGTCGAACCGACCGGGGTCATGTCGACACAGACGGGCGGACGGCCGGCGGCACTCTATCGCTTCCGCCGCGAGGTGCTCCAGGAGCGGCCCGCGCCGGGCTTGCGCGTGCGGTCCCGGCGCTAGATCCTGTTACTGTGGTACCGGCCTCTGCCCCGCCGGTGGCCTGGAGGCTTCATGTTCGACGGTCCGTTTGACGTCTTCGCGTTGATCATTGCGATCGCCGCCTTCTTCATCGCGATCAAGGCCTCGAGCCAGGCGGCCGATCTGCGGCGACGGCTGAGCTCGCTCGAAGAGGTCCTTCACGCGCAGCGGCCGGTGCAGCCGCCGCCGCTCGCCCCTGTTTGGGAGCAGGCGCCCGCCACCACCACAACGGCCGCCCCAGAGCCGCCCCCGCTTGCGCCCGAACCCGAGCTGGCGCCGCCTCCGCCCCTTGCCGAAGATGCTTCTCCGCCCCCGCTGGAAGCCAACCTTGAAGCCGGCGCACCGCCGCCCGTGCCGGCGCCCGCACCCGGCTTCGAGGAGCGGCTCGGCACCCGCTGGGTCGTTTGGATCGGCGGCCTTGCGCTTGCGCTCGGTGGCTTCTTCATGGTGCGCTATTCGATCGAGGCCGGCCTTCTCGGTCCCGGCGTGCGCGTATTCCTCGGCGGCCTGTTCGCACTGGCGCTGCTTGGTGCCGGCGAATGGACGCGGCGCAAGGAGAGCATCTCGAGCCTCCAGGTGTTGCCGATCGCCAACATCCCTGCAATCCTCACCGCGGCCGGCACGGCGGTGGCCTTCGCGACCATCTATGCCGCCTATGCGCTGTACGAATTCCTCGTGCCCGCGACGGCCTTCGTGCTGCTCGGCCTAGTCGCGCTCGGCACGCTCGCCGCAGCGCTGCTGCATGGCCCCGCGCTCGCCGGACTCGGCGTGGTAGGCGCCTTCGTGACGCCTATCCTCGTCTCCAGCGGCAAGCCAGACTATTGGGCGCTCTATGTTTATCTTGCGATCGTGACAGCGGCGAGCTTCGGCCTTGCCCGTATCCGGCTGTGGCGCTGGCTCGCGGTGACCACCATCGTCTTCGCCGTGCTGTGGACCTTCCCGGGTCTCGACGCCGCCGAATTGCAGGTCGCGCCGCACGCCTTCCATGTCATCGCCGGCTTCCTGCTCGCCGCGCTGCTGGTCGTCTGCGGCTTCATGTTCGGACCCGGCATCGACGATGGCGAGATCGAGCCGGTCTCGTCGAGCGCGCTCGGCGGCTATCTGTTCGGCGCGATGCTGATCGTGCTCTCGAGCGGACACGCCGATCTCGCGTTGCTTGCCTTCACGCTGCTGGTCGCCGGAACGCTGTTCGTCGCCTGGCGCGCGCCGGCGGCCACCGGCGCCCTTGGCGCGGCCGCCGCGACCGTCTTCATCGTGTTCGCCGAATGGGCGGTGCGCGCCAATCCCGATATGCTGGTGCTGCCGGGCGGCGCCATGGCCGGCATCGGGCCGACCGCGACCGGCAGCGCGGTGACGCTGCATCTGGTGATGGCCGCGATCTTCGCGGCAGGCTTCGGCGTCGCGGGTTTCCTCGCGCAAGGCCGCTCGAATTCGGCAATCATCCCGGTGGTGTGGTCGGCAACGGCAGTTGCGATGCCGATCGCAATTCTGGTCGCGCTCTACGCACGCATCGCTCATCTCGACCGCTCGATCCCGTTCGCGATCGTCGCGGTGCTGCTTGCCGCCGCCTTCGGCGCAGCGACCGAAGCGCTCGCGCGCCGCGAGACCCGACCAGGCATCGCGATCTCCACGGCCCTGTTCGCGACCGGCACACTCGGCGCAATGGCGCTGGCGCTGACCTTCGCGCTGGAGAAGGGTTGGCTGACGATCGCGCTGGCGCTGATGTCGCTCGGCACCGCCTGGATCTCGATGCAGCGGCCGATTCCGTTCCTGCGCTGGCTCGCCGCTATCTTGGCCGGGCTCGTCACCGCGCGCATCGCCTATGATCCGCGCATCGTCGGCGACGCCGTCGGCACCACGCCGATTTTCAACTGGCTCTTGTGGGGCTACGGCCTGCCGGCCGCATCGTTCTGGGGCGCGAGCATCTTCCTGCGCCGCCGCGCCGACGACGCGCCGCTGCGCATGGTCGAGACCGCCGCGATCCTGTTCACCGCCCTGCTCGCGTTCATGGAGATCCGGCACTTTGCGACGGGCGGCCGCATGACCGTGCCCCCCTCCCTGCTCGAGTTCGCGCTGCAGGTCTGCATCACGCTCGCGATGGCGATCGGGCTGGAGCGGTTGCGGCTGCGCAGCCACAGCATCGTGCATAATGTCGGCGCGGTGGTGCTGACGGCGATCGGCGGGCTGATCAGCGTGTTCGGCCTCCTGATCATGGAGAATCCCCTGCTGTGGCGCATCGACGTCGGCGGCGCCGTGTTCAATCTGCTGCTGCTGGGCTACGCGCTGCCGGCGGTACTGATGCTGCTGCTGTCGTATGCTGTCGTCGGCGAGCGCGGCAAGGTCTACGCCAACACTATTGCGGCTGGCGCGCTCGTGTTCGCGCTCGCTTATGTCACGCTGGAGATCCGCCGCTTCTATCACGGTCCGATCCTGTCCACCGGACCGACGACGGGCGCGGAACAATACACCTATTCGATCGGCTGGCTCGCCTTCGGCGTTGCGCTGCTCGGCGTCGGCATCCTCGTCAATTCGGAGCGTGCGCGGCTGGCCTCGGCCGCTGTGATCGCACTGACGATCCTGAAGGCCTTCGTGATCGACATGTCGACGCTGACAGGCGTCTACCGCGCGCTCTCATTCATGTGCCTCGGCGTCGTGCTGGTCGCGATCGGCTGGCTGTACCAGCGCATCCTGTTCCGGCGGCAGGCCGCACCGCCACCGGCTGCGCAAACGGGCACATAGAGCTCCAGAGCGTCATGACATCAGGTGTGATCGCTACAGCAGAGGTGCACTCCCTCTCCCGCTCGCGGGAGAGGATTGGGGAGAGGGTGTTTCCGCAACGGGACAACCTCCTAACATAAGGGAAAGAGCCCTCACCCGCGCCTTCGACGCGACCTCTCCCGCCAGCGGGAGAGGTGAACAACGAGCGTGCCGGCTCTAGAGCATGTTGTTTTTTGCCGGAATCGGGATTCCCAGAGGGGGGAATTTCTGATTCAAACTCCATGCTGGAGAACGGGGGCCAGCATGGATGACGCGACCCTATTCGGAAGACCTTCGCGAA